>Ga0075012_10000179_pt1 | contig 65951 bp, 62 predicted proteins | sample All_14_2_FD_71474 | JGI IMG/M metagenome (GOLD analysis project Ga0075012, IMG submission 71474) | Freshwater microbial communities in response to fracking from Pennsylvania, USA - Allegheny Zone_MetaG_DW_15 | ecosystem: Environmental > Aquatic > Deep subsurface > Groundwater > Drilled... | reverse complement strand
CCGATGACGCCGATGGGGGTGTAGCGGGTGACGATCTCGTTGTCGCCATCGCGGCTGACCACTTCTTCGGCCAGCGACTGCTTGGCGATCTCGCGGCACCAGTAGACGGAGCCACCGATCTCCCACTCGGCGGCTGCGCGGCCTTTGCCCTGCTCGGTGATCAGCAGATTGATGAAGGCTTCCTGGTTCGCTTCGATCAGGTCGCCGAGCTGGGAGACCAGCTGCTGGCGCTCAACGAGCGGGGTGGCCGCCCAGGCGGGGAAGGCGCGCTTGGCGGCAGCCACAGCCTCTTCCAGGTGCTCGCGCGTGGCCAGCGGGTAGTCGCAGATCGGCTCTTCCGTGGCCGGGTTGATGGCCTGGGCGGTGTCGGCGGAATGGACGCGCTGGCCGTTGATGGTCAAAGCGTAGTTGTGTTGGGTCATTTCAAATGTCTCCGTGGATGTGGACCTGTCTGACCGGTCCCCGCTGGCGGTGAGCCAGAGGGTTCAGGGATCAGGCCTGGATGGTCCACGAAGGCCGTGCCAGCCACCTGTGGCTGGCGTTCCCGAATCCGGCGGATTCGTTCAGAAGGCGTCAGGACAAACCCTGATGCTCAATCCGGTGCCGCGTCTTGTTCGTGCGAGCCGAAGCGCGACGGCGGAACGCCGAACCGGCGTTTGAACGCGTCGCGAAAAGCGGCGTCCGAGTTGTAGCCCAGCTCGAACGCCAGCTGCGTCAGGTTGACGCGGGATTCGAGAATGCGCTGCGCCGCCAGGTGCATGCGCCACTGGGTGAGGTAGTCGATCGGCGTGAGCTGAACATGGTCGGAGAAGACCTTCGCGAAGCTGGTGCGGGACATGTTGGCACGGGCGGCGAGGCTGGCCACGGTCCAGTCTTCACCCGGCGCCTGGTGCATGGCCTGCAAGGCCTTGGCGATGCCCGGGTGTGTCAGCCCGCGAAGCCAGCCACGGGCGCTGTTGGATTCGCTGAGCAGGTGAGACCGCACGATGCTCACGAAGGTCAGCTCGGCCAGCAGACGGGCCGTGGCGGCGTAGCCGGGTGAATCGGAGTCCGGACCCGTGAGGAACTCGATGGCGGGCCGGATCCAGGGAAAGCCCTCGCCGCTGCGCAGCACGATGCACGACGGCAAGGCCGTCATGAGCGGGTTGTTCGGCCCTCCGGAGAGACCGAACGCCAGCCCGAGCAGACGCGTGCGCGGCCCACCGCCGCCCCAGGTGAAATGCAACGGTCCGGCGGGCTCGTGGCTGGGATCGAAGGACGGAAATCCGTTGGCGGCCCACGCTGCACCGAAGTCCTCGATCAGGGTGTCGGGTGAAGACAGCAACTGGTGTTCGCCCCGGACCAGCATCATGTCGCCGATGCCCAGGCAGATGGCCTCGCGATTCGGCAGCCGGACCCAGCACGCCGACCCGGACGCAACACCGTAGGCGGTGTGAGGCTCGAAACCCCGGATGGCCATCCCCCAGGGTTCGCTCAGCGTCAAGGTCCCCACCGAGGCGTGGAGGATCGTCATCGACTTGAGTATTTCGCTGAGTGCATCCATGGTCTGCTGTGCAAGGAGGTTTTGCCGCCAGTCACGGCACGAAACCGGCGCAATATTGAACGGAAACGGCGGTGTCTCCCCGTATCGGCTTGCATGATAGTCGTTGAGACGCGTGGGCTTTCTGGCTTTCTTTGAGCACCGGGCGCAGATGGAGACAAGCACGATGTTCACAGCAGCAGAGCACTCTGCGGATCTGGGCGCGCCACCGGGGGGTGCCTTTGCTCAACGGCCTCGCCGGTTGGTCTGAGCGACATGCGCTACAACAAGCTGGACCTGAACCTGCTGGTCGCGCTGGACGCGCTGCTGACCGAATGCAACATCAGCCGGGCGGGTGAACGGGTCCACCTGAGCCAGCCGGCCATGAGCAATGCACTCTCGCGCCTGCGGAACTATTTCGAAGACGAACTGCTGGTCCCGGTGGGGCGCCGCATGGAGCGCACGCCTCGCGCCGAAATCCTTCGCGAAGCGGTCAGGGATGTGCTGGTCCGCATTGAAACCTCGGTGGCCACCCAGCCCGAGTTCGACTGCCGCGACACCGACCGGACGTTCAAACTCTTTGTGTCGGACTACTCGATGGAGGTGTTGATTCCTCAGGCACTGGCCATAGCCGAAGCCATGGGCAGCCAGGCCACGCTGCAACTTCGACCCCTATCGTCCAACCCCGCCAGAAGCCTGGAGCGGGGAGAGGCAGACCTGCTGCTGATTCCTGGCGAATTCTGTTCTGCCGAACACCCGAGCCGGGTGTTGTTCATCGACGAACTGGTCTGTGTGGTCTGGCGTGAGAGCATGCACGCGCAGCGGGGCCTGTCCATTCAGTCCTACGCGGCGGCAAGTCATGTTGCCATGCAGCCTGTTGACATCAACGAACCTGTTTTCGAGCGATCGATACAGGCAGCCATCGGTGCACCACGCCAGATCCGGGCGGCCGCCTTCAGTTTTGCCGTGTTGCCGTTCATGGTGGTCGGCAGTGAACTGGTCGCGACGATGCACGAGCGGCAGGCGCGGCAGGTCGAGCCGGCCTTGCCCATCAAGCGGATGGCGGTGCCGTTCCCCCTGCCGCCCATCCACCAGGCGATGCAGTGGCACAAATACCGAAATCTGGATCCTGGACTGGTCTGGTTGCGGGATCTGATGATCGCCGCAGCGCAGCGCATGTAGCGCCGCAGCAGACCGGGCGACCGCTCCGCGAACCCTAAAATGCTGTGATGCAGATACCCATTCGCCATGCTGTCTTCTCGAGTCCGGACTATCCGTTTGATCCGGTTTCAGCGCCCGTCAAACTGGACCAGAACGAGTCATCGGAGGACTTCCCCGATGACTTGAAGGCCCTGGTGCTGAAGCGGGTGGCCGCAGCCGAGTGGAACCGCTACCCCGACCTCCACGCCGACACCTTGTGCGCCGCCATCGCCGGGTTCGAACAGTGGTCCCCCTCGGGCGTGGTTGTGACCACCGGCAGCAACGTGTTGATCTCGCTGCTGATCCAGCTCTCCGCGCTCGGTGGACGGGTGGTGACGGTCAAGTCCAATTTCGCGCTTTATGGACTGGACGCCCAACTGCTGGGGTCCCGGCTGTCGGAGGTGCCGTTGCGGGAGGATCATTCGGTGGACTTCGACGCGGTGATCGCGGCACTGGAAGGGGCGTCGGCCCATGCCGACGAGCCCGCCGGTGTCATCTACCTGCCGCGTCCCCATGCACCGACGGGCAGCCAGTGCCCGCTTGACGCGCTGGAGCGGCTCGCGCAGTTGTCCAGGGGCTGGCTGCTGGTCATCGACGAGGCCTACGTCCATTTTGGCGAGGGCAGCGCCGCAGAGCTGGCGCGCCGGCACGCGCATGTGGTGCTGCTTCGCACCTTTTCGAAGGCCTGGGGTCTGGCGGGCGCCCGGGTTGGTTACGCGCTGAGCTCCGATGCGGTGGCGCGGCAGTTGCGCAAGTTGGTGCCTCCGTTCGCGGTGTCCGTGATGCAGTCCGAGTGCATTCGGGTGGCACTGGAAAACCCGGGATACATGCATGAACGTGTTCAGGGCATCGTGCGAGAGCGCGACCGCCTCACCCGGGCCCTGTCCGACCACCCCACCTGGACGGTCTCGCCCTCGTCGGGCAACTTCCTGCTCATCCGCACACCCGATGCACAGCAGGCGTTTGACCACCTGCTGACGAACGGGGTGCTGGTGCGCCGGCAGGACCGCCACTTCGGCCTGGAGGGTTGTATCCGGGTGACAGTGGGAACACGTGCCGAAAACGACGTTTTCCTCCGGGCTGCCCACGCTGCGCCGCGGTGAGATGGGCGGCCCTTTCGCGCCGCGTTCAAGGTGCGCCGTGGGCGCGTTGCAGCCCTTTCGTGGTGTGATCTTTTTCACCAGCTTCTCGTGCTGAAACCGCCCGACCCAGGTGTCGAACACGCCTTGCCCGCACAGGTTTGCGTTCCTCCCCCACCATGCAAGACACTGCCAGCATGAACATGTCGACCGTGAAAACCTCGGTTCCACCCGCCTTGCGCTGGTCTGACCATGATGAAGCGCGTTGGCAAAAGACCGCCGGCTGTCGGGTGGAGCAACCCTGGCAGGGACTCCCCGAACACGTTCAAAAAACCAGTGCAGGCTCACCATGGAAGGGTTTGATGGTGTGGCATCAGACGGGGCCGGTGGAAGATCTTTTCATTCCACCGGCCGGCATGCACTGCATCCTGCTGCGCAAAGGAACCCCAACCGAGCTGTGGCAACGCCAGGGCAACACCATCCACCATCTGCATTGGCAGCCGGGCGAGGTGATCGTCGTTCCGGCCGACACACCGACGTTCTGGCGCAGCAGCGCCCCACGCGACAACATTCACATCGACCTGGCCCCTGTCTGGCTGCGCAGCGTCGCAGGGGAGGATGTCTTGCTCGCCCCTTGTTTGGGCCGCAAGGACCCTGTGCTCGCCGGTTTCGCCCAGGTGCTGCTGGCCTCCCTGGACAGTCCCATTTCATTGCATCCCTTGTTTGGCGAGCACATCGCACAAGCCATTGCCATGCATCTGGTGGAGCACTATTCGAACAAGTCTGTTCTGTCCAAGGGAGAAGCCCTCTCGATGCGCGAGGTCAAGACCTTGACCCATGCCGTCTCGACCGAACTTCACAAGCGCTGGACCACGTCCCGGCTGGCGGGTCTGATTGGCTTGAGCCCGTTTCACTTTTCCCGTGCGTTCAAGGCCACCGTGGGCATCACCCCCCATGCCTGGGTGACGCTGCAGCGCATGGAGGCGGCCGCTCGACTGGTGTACGGCACGAAGGCGTCCATGGCTGAAATCGCCAACCTGACGGGCTACCCTTCATCGGCGCATTTCAGCCAGGTCTTCCAGCGCCATTGGGGCGTTCCCCCTTCGGCCTACAGAAGACAGGGGCACGATAGGGGTTGACCCTCGGGTTCGCAAGAATCTGACAATTCGAGCACAAACAGAACAGCGTCTCCCGCCCGTCTCCAGACAATCGTGACGCGACATACCGCTGTGGGTGGCGCAACACCAGGAGACGACACATGCAATCACGCCGCACATTCACCCAACAACTCGGGGTACTGGCCATGTCCGGGGCCGCCGGGTTTCACCTCTCAAGCCAGGCGCAATCGCACACGGTGGACCTGGCCCGCCTGCTGGTCGGCTTTCCCCCTGGCGGGAGCACAGACAACGTCGCCCGGCGCCTGGCCGACAAGATGCGCGGGCACTACGCGAAAAACATGATCGTGGAAAACAAGCCCGGCGCAGGCATGCAGATCGCGGTGAGCACGCTGAAATCTGCGGCGCCCGACGGCACCACCCTGTTGCTGTCGCCGCCATCTCCCTTCAGCATTTCGCCGTTCACCTACCGCACGCTGCCGTACACCGCCGAGGACGTGGTTCCGGTGGCCATGGTGTGCACATTTCCGTTTGCTTTCGCCGTGGGAACCGCCGTGCCCGCGAGCGTCAAGACCTTGCCCGATTTCATGGCCTGGGCCAAAGCAAACCCGGGCAAGGCCCACTTCGGATCGCCCGCAGCCGGCTCCACCCCCCATTTGATCGGCAGCCTGGTGGGGCAGCTCGGCCAGCTTGAGCTGACCCACGTTGCCTACCGAGGGGATGCCCCGGGTTTTCAAGACCTGATGGGGGGCCAGGTCTCCGGCTACTCGACCACCCTGGGCAGCTTTTTGCCGCAGCTGCAATCGGGGCGCATCCGCCTTCTCGCCGTTTCAGGGGCGACCCGCAGCCCGTTCGCCCCCGATGTGCCCACCTACAAGGAACAAGGGTTTGACATCGACATGGCGGAGTGGTTCGGGGTCTATGTGCCCGCGAAAACACCGCCAGCCCTGATCCAGCACACCGCCGAGGCGGTGCAGAAAGCGGTTGCCCACCCGGAGTTCGCCCAAGGGCTGGCCGAGTTCGGCATGACGGCGCGCTCGTCCACCCCCCAGGAAGCCGCCGCACGCCTCAAAGCCGATACCGCGTCCGGCCAAGCGCTGGTGAAACGCATCGGGTTCACCGCCGAATCCTGAAGCTCGCCCACGCAGTTCCGCCACGCGGTGTCTCAAACCATGCAAGAAAAAATCATCCTGACATGCGCCCTGACCGGGGCCGGCCCGGTATCGGGCAACCCCCGTCAACCCGTGACCCCGCGGGAAATTGCCGATTCGGCCCTGGAGGCTGCCGACGCAGGCGCGGCGGTTCTTCACATCCACGTCAGGGACCCGCAAACGCGCGGGTTCTCTGGCGAGCTGTCTCTTTACGAAGAAACCGTGGGACGGATCCGGGAGCACAACAGCGACGTCATCCTCAACCTCACAACGGGCCTGGGTTCCGGCTTCTTTCCCGAAGACCCCTTGCTGCCTGAGAACCCCGGGCCGGGCTCCCACCTGTGGACGGCAGAAAAACGGGTGGAGCACGTGCTCAAACTCAAGCCGGAAATCTGCACCTTTGACCTCGTGACGGCGCAGATCTTCGGGGGCATCGTCATCAGCACCGAACAGCAGCTCAGCCGCATGGCCGAGCTGATTCGCGCCGCCGGCGTCATGCCCGAACTGGAGCTCTTTGATTCCGGCGACCTGGTGCTGGCCAGGCACCTGATCCACAAAGGTGTGCTCAAGGGACCCGGCATCTACTCCTTCGTCATGGGGCTGAAATTTGCCATGCCGGCCGACACCCGAACCATGCTCTACGTGCGGGACATGCTGCCCAGCGGTGCGCAGTGGACGGGCTTTGGCATTGGGCGCGATCAGTTTCCGATGGCGATGCAGTCGCTCCTGCTGGGCGGTCATGTCCGGGTGGGCATGGAAGACAACGCCTATATCTCCAAGGGCCGGTATGCCGAGAGCAACGCACAACAGGTGACCAAGGCGCGCCGCCTCATTGAGGAACTGGGTGCCTCGCTCGCCTCTCCGGATGAGGCCCGGGCCCTGTTGGGATTGACAACCAGTCCATCCGCCACGGGGCTGGCTCTCGACATGTGAAGCCGCGTGCCACCTCCATGGCTGCCCGAACCAGCCCGGCATCGCACGGGCGGGTGCATTGGGGATGGCCTGCATCGGGGCCGTGCCGGTGCCGCCGATCAGGATCCGGTCGCGCTCAGCTGCGACCCGGCGGGTGAGCCACCTCGCCTGAATCAGGAGCGGACCAGATCTCGCCAGGCGTGTTACTTCCCGAGCGACTGCTGAAGCTTTCTCGCATGCTTGAGCAGTGATTGGGTGAGGCTGGCTTCACTGCCGACAAAGCGCTGGGTCGGCACCGGAATCGAGATGGCGGCCAGCTCTCCTGAAGGACTCCGGATGGCCGCAGACACCGCTGAAATGCCGATGGAGTTTTCTTCCCGGTCGTAGGCCACGCCCGCCTTCCGTATCGTTTCAATTTCACGCTCCAGCACCTCCCAGGAGGTGATGGTGTTCGAGGTGGCGGGCAGGAGCTTGATGCGGCGCTTCAGGCGGTCGATCTCGCTGTCTTCCATGGCGGCCAGCACGGCCTTTCCGTTGGCCGATGAATGCAGGGCGAAAGACAAACCCACCGCCGACACAGCGGTCAGGCGGTGCGTGCCGGCCACCTGGTCGATGAAGACCACCTTGTCCTGGTCGACCAACGAGAGGTCCACGGTTTCTCCACATTCCTTCGCCAGCTCTTCCAGGGATTTCCTGGCCACCTCGGCAATGTGGAAGCGCGTCGACGCCGCAAGGGACAGCAGGGCAGGCCCCAGGCGAACACCGCTGTAGGCCGTCGCGGCCATCACGAAGCCTTCGTTGTCGAGCGCGTCGACGATGCGCTGAACGGTGGACCTGGGCAGGTCCACGGCCTTCGCCAGCTCGCCCAGCGAGAGTCCATCGGGACGGTGCTCCAGCGCCCGCAGAAGCGAGGCCATTCGCGCAATGACCTGAATGCCTTGCCGCTCCTGTGAGGGTAATTCGCTCGAATTTTCGTTGGCCATCTGTCTCGCGTGAGGGGGGTTCACGGTGTGGGTGGAAAGGCGCGATGGCGCCGATTTCTTTCCAGCGCCCAGCAATGACAACGAGGAGAGACGGACCCTCACTTCCTCTCGTGAGTCTTTCATCTTTGCCTCGCAGGCCCGCAGTTTAGGGCAATCGTTTTGTTCATCGTTTCCCGCTCTCGGATGTGGTCGACAGAGCGCTGCGTGGGGAGGCCTTCGGGTTCCCCGCGTGCGGTGAAGGCCGAAGGGTTCCTAGGGAAAGCACCAATGCCTGTCCGTCCAATTTTAACCACAATACGGTGCAACTGTACCGCATGGCGGTTATGTAAACCCTGCATCGGTTCGATCCACAGCGAAAAGTCGAACAGGGCAGGTTCTTCAAACCTTTCAGGAGCAGGCAATGACGATCAATGTCCGGGGTACCGACTACGAGGAAAACCTCAACAACAAGATGGGGCTTCAGTTCTACGACCTGAGCCATCCGTGGGGGCTGGGGCAGCCCTGCTGGCCCTACTTCGAAGACGTGAAGATCGAGCGGCTGCACAGCATGGCCAAGTCGGGCGTGCTGACCCAGCGCATCACCACCGTCATGCATTCGGGCACCCACATCGATGCGCCGGCGCACGTCGTCGAGGGCACGGCGTTCATGGACGAGGTGCCGTTGCCGCACTTCTTCGGCACGGGGGTGGTGGTGTCGATCCCGAAAGGGAAGTGGGAAGTCATCACGGCGGAGGACCTGGAGAAGGCCTCGCCGCAGATCCGCGAGGGCGACATCGTCATCGTCAACACCGGCTGGCACAAAACCTACGGCGACAACCGCCAGTACTACGCCTACTCCCCGGGCTTCTACAAGGAAGCCGGCGAGTGGTTCGCCAAGAAGAAGGTGAAGATGATCGGCACCGACACCCAGGCGCTGGACCATCCCCTGGGCACCGCCATCGGCCCCCACGGCCCGGGCTGGCCCAACGGCCTTTTGCCGGACGTGAACCGCGAGTACGAGCGCGAAACGGGTCGCAAGGTCATTGAGGACTTCCCGGAGTGGGAGCCTTGCCACCAGGCCATCCTCAAGGCCGGCATCTGCGGCATCGAGAACATCGGCGGCGAGATCGACAAGGTCACCGGCATGCGCGTGACCTTCGCGGCATTCCCGTGGCGCTGGACCAAGGGCGACGGCTGCATCGTCCGCCTGGTGGCCATCGTCGATCCGACCGGCCAGTACCGCATCGAGACCGGCAAGTAAGGGGGCCGCGATGAAGGTCACCCGCTTTGCCGACGCCAAACCGTATGTGGCTCCCTTGCACTATGGGATGCAGGCCCTGCGCCTGCAGGGCTTTGACACGGACGGTCCAACACAATTCTGGACGGGTCTCTCGCACTTCCTGCCCGACGGGGGTGCGGGGCCGGACGCCTCGCCGCTTGAAAAGGTCTACGTCGTTCTGTCTGGCGAGCTCACGGTTCGCGCCGGTGGACAGGACACCGTCCTGGGCCCGATGGACAGCTGCTGCATCCCGGGCGGGGAAGAGCGTGAGGTAAAGAACACCGGCAACCACGTGGCCACGATGCTGGTCGTGATGCCCTACCCGGAGAGTGCGAAATGAACGACAGCTGGCTCAAGAACCCGCAATCGCTGTTCGACGTGCACGGCCAGGTCGCGGTCGTGACCGGTGCGTCCGGCGCGTTCGGCTCGCTGGCCGCCAAGGTGCTGGCCGGTGCAGGCGCGAAGCTGGTGCTGGCCGCAGGCAACAAGGCGGCACTCGAAGAAACGGCAGAAGCCTGTCGCGCCTTGGGTGCCGACGTGCGGACCATCGCCAGGCGCCCGAACACGGAGGCCGACTGCGAAAGCATCATGGCCGCCGCCGTGGACGCCTGGAACCAGCTCGACATCCTGGTGGTGGGCTCGGGCTTGAACGACCCGTGCCCCATCACCGAGATGGACCTCGAGCGCTTCGAAGGCGTGATGGATGGCAACGTCACCAGCACCTGGTTGCTCTGCAAGGCCTTTGGCAAGGAAGTCATCCCGCGCAACACGGGCGGCAAGGTGGTGCTGGTTTCTTCCGCGCGCGGCAAGCTGGGGCATCCGGCCGGCTACAGCGCCTACTGCGCCTCCAAGGCCGCCACCGATGGATTGACGCGTGCGCTGGGCTGCGAATGGGGCCAGCACGGCATCACGGTCAATGCCATTGCGCCGACGGTGTTCCGTTCACCCTTGACGGCCTGGATGTTCGAGGACACGGAGAAGGCGAAGACCGTCAGGGACGGCTTCCTCGCGCGGGTTCCCCTGGGCCGACTGGGTGAACCGGAAGACCTGGCCGGTCCCTTGCTGTTCCTGTGCTCGCGCGCGTCAGCCTTCCACACCGGGCACACCGTCTACGCCGACGGTGGCTACACCGCCGGGTGAACACATGAAGAACAACGGACACATCGCCATCGTCGGCGCCGGGCTGATGGGGCACGGCATCGCCCAGGTCTTCGCCGTTGCGGGCCACATCGTCATGGTTCACGACGTCAATGTCGACAGCCTGTCGACGCTGCGCAGCCGCATCGCCCAGAACCTCAGCGACCTCGGCCAGGACGTGGCCGCCGCCGAACGGGTGTTCCCCGTGGAGGACTTCGGTGAGTGCGTCACGGGCGCCCGTGTGGTCTTCGAGGCAGGGCCTGAAGACATGGCGTTCAAGCGCAAGGTGTTCCAGCGCCTGGAACTCATGGCGCCACGGACCGCACTGCTGGCCAGCAACACCTCGGTGATGCCCATCACGGACATCATGCAAGGCCTCAAGACAGGTGACCGGGCCATGGGCACCCACTGGTGGAACCCGCCGTACCTGGTGCCCTTGGTGGAGGTGATCAAGACCGCTGAGACCGATCAGGGCTGCGCCCAGCAGATGTTCGATCTCCTCAAGGCCGTGGGCAAGACACCCGCGATGGTCAAGAAGGATGTCGCGGGCTTCATCGGCAACCGCCTGCAGCACGCCTTGTGGCGCGAGGCGATCTCGTTGGTCGAACACGGCATCTGCGACGCCGAGACGGTGGACACGGTCGTCAAGGCCAGCTTTGGCCGGCGCCTGCCGGTCATCGGCCCGCTGGAAAACGCCGACCTGGTGGGCCTGGACCTCACCCTGGCGATCCACCAGACGGTGTTGCCCGCCATCGAACACACGCCGGGACCCTCGCCTTACCTCCATCAGCTGATCGCCGAAGGCCGCATGGGCATGAAGACCGGCGAAGGGTTCCGCCCGTGGACGACCGAGGAGCAGGCGCAGCTTCGGCTGCGCGTGCTCAACCACCTCAAGGCAATGAACGCGGCCGAGGGCCGCTGAAAGAACCATCACATGGCCAAAAAATCGAAAAAAGTCATCATCACCTGTGCCGTCACCGGGGCCATTCACACGCCCTCGATGTCGCCCTACCTGCCGCTCACGCCGGCCGACATCGCATCGCAAGCCATCGACGCTGCCCAAGCCGGCGCATCGATCCTTCATCTGCATGCACGCGACCCCAAGGACGGCCGGCCCAGCGCCGACCCGGACGTCTTTGCCGAGTTCCTGGGTCCGATCAAGGCGGCGACGGATGCGGTGATCAACATCACCAGTGGGGGCTCCACCAAGATGACGCTCGCAGAGCGCCTGGCGCCGCCCCTGCGCTTCAAGCCCGAGATGGCATCGTTGAACATGGGGTCGATGAATTTCTCGATCCACCCCGTCGCCAACAAGATCAAGGACTGGAAATACGACTGGGAGCAGGCCTATGTCGAAGGCACGGAAGACATCATCTTTCGCAACACCTTCAGGGACATCCGCCACATCCTGAAGGACCTGGGCGAAGGCTGCGGCACCCGCTTCGAGTTCGAGTGCTACGACGTCGGGCACCTCTACAACCTGGCCCATTTCGTCGACGCAGGCTTGGTGAAACCCCCGTTTTTCATCCAGACCATCTTCGGCATCCTGGGTGGCATTGGCCCAGACCCGCAGAACGTCACCTTCATGCGGGAGACCGCCAACCGGCTCTTTGGTGACGACTACCAGTGGTCAGTGCTGGGCGCCGGGCGGCATCAGATGTCTTTGCTCACCTATGCGGCCATTCAGGGGGCCAACGTGCGGGTCGGGCTGGAAGACAGCATCTACCTGGGGCGCGGGCAGATGGCCGAAAGCAATGCCGCCCAGGTTGTCAAGATCCGCCGGATTCTGGAGGACCTCGGGTACGAGATCGCCACACCAGCAGAGGCGCGAGAGATGCTGGCTCTCAAAGGCGGCGACAAGGTCGCGTTCTGAAGCAACGACAACAACCTGGAGACAAACGATGCAAAAGAAGTTCATTCCTGCCGCATGCGCTGCAGCGTTGTCCGTGGCCCTCGTCCAGGCCGCATCGGCACAAGGCACTGACGGCGCAGACGATGCGGGCCGTTTTTCGCCCCTTGACGCCATAGAGCACGCGACGGGCATCAAGGTGAACGGCCTGCTGCAGATGGGCGTGTCCCGCAACAACAACACGACTTCCGAGCAGGCCAAGAAGGGCAGCACCAACCTGCCGGTGATCGGCCCGAGCGACGAGGGCCTTCAGTTGAACGCCATCCAGCTGGCGTTTGACAGGCCGATGCGCTCGAACATGCTTCCCCGCATCACGCCCTTGCCTGGGCCGGTGCCATGGGAGTTCTCCTGGGGGTTCCATGGTGAGCTTCTGTATGGCCGCAATGGCCTGCCCGCCCAGATGCAAGGTCTGGACTCGACATGGGGCGTGAACAAGACCGACGAAGGTGTCGCACCGGGCAGCAACCACCAGCGCTACCTGGCGATGCCGCAGCTGTACGCCGAGGCCTACTTTCCGGTGGCCCAGGGTGTGACCCTGATGGCCGGTCGTTTCGGCGCCGGTGTGGGAAGGGACATCCCGCCGGAATGGCGACCGGGTCCCAACTTCTTCTACTCCAAGACCTATGCCTTCGCGTCCCAGCCCGACCAGGTGGCCGGCGCACTCGCGTCAACCAACCTGCTTCGCAACGACAGTGGCTTTCTGGCTGGCGAGCTCGGCGTGGTCAACGGTCGCCAGAACTGGAAGGACAACAACAGCGACAAGAGCCTGATCGGCGCCTTGCGCTGGCGCAGCGGCGACATGCAGACCTGGGTGGACTACAGCTTCATGCACGGCAACGAGCAGAACGCGCCCGGCAAAGCCCCCCAGATGCCGATCGCCCGGATCATCTCGCCCCGAGGGCAGATGCGCGACCACCACTCGCTGGCGATGGTCCTCAACCCGGCCGATGCCTGGCAGGTCAAGGGCGAGGTGCTGTACGGCAAGCAGGCCGGCGACGGCCGGATGGACACGATCGACATCCTGACGGGGCCCGGGTTCACCGGTGGTTCGTACGCCGGGTTGAACGCGCAGGTTCAGTACAAGGCCAGTCCCGTCCTGCAATACGGCCTGCGCCTGGAGACCTTCAGGGACAGCAAGGGGGTCGCGCTGTTCCCGGTGACGGCGGTGCCCGGCACCTTCAACGCCGTGACCCTTGGCATGCGCTACGACCTCAACAAAAGTGTTGTCCTGCGTTCGGAACTTCGGTATGACTGGCAATCCCGTCACGGACTGAAGGCCTTTGGCGGTGGAGCTGCCGACAAGCAGACCACCGTGTCGGCCGACCTGCTGGTTTACTTTTGAGCGCTGCGACAGATTCTTTCAAGCCCTACCCACAACAGGAGACAAAACATGAAACAGATCTACAACGCGACCCTGAAAGCACTGTCCATCGGCGTCCTGGTCGGTGCTGCAAACGCCGCCATGGCGGCCGACGAAGTTGTCATCGGCGCGTCCATCCCGCTGTCCGGCCCGCTGGCGGGTTTTGGTCTCTATCAGAAGTGGGGTTACGAGACGGCCGTGAACGACCTGAACAAGGCCGGGGGCCTCACCATCGATGGCAAGAAGGTTCCGGTCAAACTCGTCATCCGCGACGACAAGACGGACCCCAGCGTCACCGCCAGCAACACCGAAACCCTGATCTCCCGCGACAAGGCCGTGGCCATGCTGGGCTCGTGCACCCCCGCACTGGTCAACGCGGGTGCGCTGGTGGCGGAGCGCCGCAAGGTGCCGCTGGTGGCCGGCTGCGACCCCTTGCAGGCGTTCAAGTCGGTGCGCAAGTGGCAATACGCCTGGGTGATGTTCTTCGACGAGACCGACCTGGCGACGGCGCCGTTCCGCATGATGAAGGACCTCAACCTGCAGACCAACAGGAAGGTGGCCATCCTGGCAGACAACGGGCCGGACGGTGCGCTGGTGGGGGGAAAGATCTGGCCGGAGACGGCCAAGGCCGAAGGCTACACGGTGGTCCAGAACACGTCGTTCCCGGTGGACTCGCAGCAGTTCACCTCCATGGTCGCCGAGGCCAAGTCCAACGGCGCCGACGTTGTGCTGGTGGACGCCATTCCACCTCAGGCCATCGCCATGCGAAAGCAGATGGCATCGGCGGGTTTCACGCCGAAGATCCTGGTGATGGAGAAGGGCGCAGAACCCGAGTTCTTCGCGAAGGCCACCGGCAAGCTGGCCAACGGTGTTCTGGTCGGTGGGTACTGGGATCCCAGCTTCCCCTACCCGGGGGCCGCCGACCTGGGCAAGCGCTTCGAGACCGAAACCAGGCAGACCCAGAGCCAGCACATCGCAGACTCTCATGCGGCGGCCCAGGTTCTGCTGGATGCCATTGCGGCGGCGGGAACCACCGACCGCGAAAAGATCAACGCGGCCATTGCGAAGACCAACAAGAGCTACGTCATCGGTCCGGTCAAGTTCGATGCATCCAACACCTCCGCCATCCCGATCACGGTGATGCAATGGCAGGACGGCAAGGCGGTGGTCGTGTGGCCGAAAGACCGCGCCAACGGCAAACTGCTGTTCCCGCTGCCAGAGTCGAAGTGAATCGTCAGCCTTGAGCGGAGCGGATATGCCGAACTTTGATGTCGTGGTCAGCAGCATGGCCTCGGGCTTCCTCCTCGGGGGCATCCTGGCGCTGATTGCGCTGGGACTCTCCATCTCGCTGGGCGTCATGCGGCTGGTCAACCTGGCGCATGGCGAGCTGCTGGTGTGTGGGGCGTACCTGAGCTACTTTCTGTTGAGCCACGCCGGCATCGACCCCCTTGTCGGCTTGCTGCTGGTGGGCGCCATCATGGCGGTCATTGCCTTGCCCTTCCAGCGGCTGTTGATCGCACCCCTGGCGGGCAAGGGCATGGAAGCACCCATGATGACCATGTTCGGGGTGTCCATCATCTTGCAGAACCTGCTCCTGCTGGCCTTCTCTGCAGATACCCGTGCCATCGAAGCCCCTTACGCGGCGCGCCCGCTGAGCATCGGTCCCATCACGGTGTCGGAAATCTATGTGATCGGCTTCGTGGTCTCGGTGCTGCTGGTCGGGTGTGTGCATCTGCTGGTCACGCGGACCGCTTTCGGCCGCGAACTGCGCGCGAGCTCGGCCGATGCCACGGCGGCGGCCGTGATGGGTGTGGACGTGAAGCGGGTGCATGCGCTGACCTTTGCCCTGGGGTCGGCCTGCGCGGCGATGGGCGGGGTGCTCATCGGAACCGCCTTCTCCTTCACGCCCGGCACGGGCGCCACCTACCTGCTCATCAGCTTCGCCATCGTGGTCCTGGGAGGTATCGGGAACATTTTCGGAACCTTGATGGCAGGCATCGCCATGGGGCTGCTGCAAAGCCTGGGGGCGGTGGTGCTGGGTGACGGCTACCGCGACCTGGTCGGGCTGGTGTTGTTCCTGCTGGCCTTGGCGCTTCGGCCACAGGGCATTGCCATGTCGGGAGGCCGGTGATGCTGACCTCACAGCTCTCACACCCCTCGCATCCCGAACCCCTACCTTCTCCTCTGGAACTGGCGAACATGTCCCGATTCTGTGCCTACCTGTTTCTGCCCGCATGCTTGCTCGCCCTGGCGGTCATCGCGCCAGCGATGTCGGACTATGCGCTGGAAATCGGCTTCAGGTTGCTCCTGCTCATCACCCTGGCAGAAGCCTGGAACCTGCTCGCGGGCTATGGGGGTCTGGTGTCCCTGGGCACGGCATCGTTCGTCGGCATCGGGGCCTATGCGCTCACGGGGCTGGTGAACCAGGCCGATGTCCCGTTCTTTCTGGCGATACCCGCCGCCGGCCTGGCGGCGGCCTTGTTGGCGTTGACCGTGTCGCGGGCTGTTTTCCGTCTTCGTGGGCTCTATTTCACGGTGGGGACGCTGGCACTGGCCGAGGCCTTGCGCATGTTCATGGTGAACTACAGCGGCTTCGGTGGCGCCTCAGGCTTGTTCCTGAGCGTGGACCCTCCAGGATTGCTTGAGCTGTTCTGGACAGCGCTGGCCATCTTTGCGGTGACATCCCTGGCAATGACGGTGGCCACCAGCTCGCGTTTTTCGATCCTGCTCAGGGCCGTGCGTGATGACGAGGACGCGGCGGCACAAATCGGGGTTCGACCCTTTCGGATCAAGCTCATCGCCTTCCTGGTGGCCAGCTTCCTGATGGGCATGGCCGGCGCACTGCAGGGCCTCAAGGTCGGGGCCGTGGAGCCCTACGGCATGTTCGGCATCCAGTGGACCGTCAACGTGCTGTCCATCGTCATCATCGGTGGTCAGGGACTGCGCGCCGGGCCCATCGTGGGCGCCCTGTTTGTCGTGCTGCTCTCGGAACTGCTGGCCGATTACCCGGCCTTGCACCTGGCCATCACGGGGGTGATCCTGATTGTCGTGATTCGCTTTGCGCCCAAGGGACTGGTGGGCTTGTTCCAGCGCCGTCCGCGTGCAGCCGGGGGCGTGCAATGAACAGTCCTCTTCTCGTTGCCGACGGCCTGGTCAAGAGGTATGGCGGCGTTGTGGCGACCGACAACGTGTCGCTGGCGCTGGGCCGAGGTCAGGTCATGGGCATCATCGGTCCCAACGGGGCGGGGAAGTCGACCCTGATCGGCTTGCTGGGCGGCGCGCTGACCCCGAGCCAGGGACGCATTGTTTTCAATGGCGAAGACATCACCGGGCTGTCTGCCTCTGACCGGGCCCGGCGAGGCATCGGCCGTACGTACCAGATTCCGCGACCGTTTCTCGACATGACGGTGCGCGAGAACCTGCTGGCGGCCCGTTTCTCGCTGCATCCGTTTGAATCCGGCGCCAAGGCACGTGCAGCCTGCGACGCCATCCTGGAGCGATGCGGCCTTGCCGATGTGGCCGACCTCAACGGGCGGGACATGCCTTTGCTGCGTCGCAAACGGCTGGAGGTCGCGCGTGCCATGGCGCTCGAACCCAGGCTGCTGCTGCTGGACGAAGTGGGCGCCGGTCTGGTGGACTCGGAGGTGACCGAGCTGATCGGGTTGATCCAGTCGCTGCGCCACGACGTGGAAGGCATCATCATCATCGAGCACGTCCTGCGCGTGGTTCGCGAGTGCTGCGAACAGCTCCTGGTCATCAACTTCGGCAAGAAGTTTGCCGAAGGTGCGACCTCCGAGGTGATGGCCAGCGACGAGGTGGCCACCGTGTACCTGGGGACGGCCCGTGGAGACGGTGCGGCAACTTTGCCCGAAGACAAGATCCTGGATCGGCTCGACATGTCCAAGCCGGCGCATGCGGCCGCGGTTTCGGGGCTCGTCGGCGCCCGCGGCGTGGATGCGGGCACGGCGGTGCCGCCGATGCTCGAACTGCTCGGGGTCCATGCGGGCTACGGCCAGGCGCGGGTCCTCAATGGCATTGACCTCCAGGTCCGTCCCGGGCAGGTGGTGGCCATTCTGGGCACCAACGGTGCCGGCAAGACGACCTTGTCTCACGTCATCAGTGGCGCCATTCGACCCACTGCCGGGCAGATGCGGGTGGATGGTGTTGACGTCACCGGCGCTCCACCGCACCAGCTGGCCCGCCTGGGCCTGGCGCAGTGCATGGAGGGGCGGCGGATCTTCGCGCCGCTGACGGTCGAGGAGAACCTGCTGCTTCCCGCGCGCGGTGTCGCTGCGAGCGACCGGGCCGAGCGCCTGGAGCGCGTCTACACGCTCTTTCCCGATCTCCAGAAGATGCGTTCGAACGGCGGTACGTCCATGTCGGGCGGGCAGCAGCAGATGCTGGCCATCGGCCGCGCCCTGATGGCACGCCCGCGTTTGGTGCTGTTCGATGAAATCAGCCTGGGCCTGGCACCCATCATGATGGACCGGCTGTACGAGGCGCTCTTCGAGCTGCGTCAGGCCGGGCTGACCATGCTGATCGTGGAACAGGACGTCGAGCGGGCGCTGGAGCTGGCCGACGACGTGCATGTGATGGAGCATGGACGCTTTGCACTCTCCGGGACGGCCAAGGCGATCCGTGACGACCCGCGCCTGAGGCATCTCTACATTGGTACGGCTGACTGAACAAGGAAACAAAGATGCAACTCAACGAAGTGAACCGTTTGCTGGACCCCACCCCGCTGCCGCTGGAAACCGGCTATGAACGCCTGCCCGACGGTGTGTTGCACGTGGCCTGCCGGACCGACCTGCACGGTTGCACCGGCGAGATGTTCGAGTGGTGGTTCCGGTCGCGCCCGGACACCCAGCAGTACATCTGGTGGCACCCGGTGGACCATGTGTCCAGTGACTGGTTGGAGGGAAGCCAGGACACGCATGTCGGCTCCATCCACAAGGTGGAGGAGTTCTTCACCGGCATGCCGGCCGAGAAGCTGCTGATTCAGTTTCGTCCCAACGAAGAGTTCTTCGATGCGTCGGCCTACGCCGCCGCGCGCCAGGAAGGCCGGGTCACCGGCTCCGTGTGCGGGCGCACGGGCATGGGCTGGGCCGCGCCAAGGCTGCCTGATGGAACCATCCTGGGTGGCCGTTTGCTCCACATCGCCCGCGACACGCCATGGGGGTGCGCGCTGCGCAGCCACTTCTTCATGGGGCAGGACCTGCCCGCAGCGGGCAAGTCGCCCCAGGACATCGAAGCGATGCTGCCCGAGACGTTCGCCATTGCACTGCTGCAGCACTGCTACAACGAGTTCACCTTCCTCTCGCGTTTCCTGCCTTCGCTGTTCATCGCGGAGAACCGCAACACGCATGCCGTGAAGCTGCCGTGGTGACAAATGAGACCGCGCTCGTGACCCGGCCCTGGTGGACGTCCGCGAAGAGGATCCGGTAAAAGCAGCCGTGGGACCGGTGCCGAACCGCGAGCCGGCTTTTGCGGCAAGGGCTTGGCTGCATGGGCGCGCGCGTGGCCGATCCATCGGGGGCGTCATTCAGCACGCGCCAGGTGCTCATCCAGCCGTTGTTTCAGGCGCGTGAGCTGTTCGGTCAGGGCGCTCACTTCGGCGGTGCTCAGTTCGCCGAAGATCAGTTCGGCCACCGCCGCATCGGCGGTCTCGAAACGCTCCACCGCCGCCAGCCCGGCGGCCGTGGGCTGCAAGCGGTGGCTGCGCCGGTCGTCGGGGTGGTCCTCGCGGGTCAGCAGACCCTCGTCGACCAGTTCCTTCACGAGCCGGGCCACCTGACCCTTGTCCCGGCCCGTGATCAGGGCCATGCCCTGCTGGGTGATGCCGGGTTGGCGTTTGCACAGCTGCAGCATGCGCAGCAGCATGGGCGCCGTCGCGGGTCCGCCGTCGCTCTGCAGCTGATGGCGCATGGCCTGCTTCATGCCGCCAAACAGCGACAGCAAGGCTTCCAGCGCGGCCGATGGACGGGTGTTGGGTCGTGGGTTCATGTTATGTGGTTGACAATATCAACCTGATGACTTACAGTGTTGATATTGTCAACTAAATCGATCATCATGAAAACCTCTCTTGCTGCAAAACCCGACGCTGACCCAGCCCCGCGTCCGGCAGTCACCACGTCCCGCTGGCGCCGTCTGTTGCCCATGTTCACCCTGGTGCCGACCATCGGCCTCATTCTCAGCGGCCTGATCACCTGGCTCAACATCGGCTGGGTCGACGATTTCGGGGTGCGCTGGATGCGTGCCTTTTTCACCGCGTTGCCGGTGATGCCGCTGGGCATGTTCATCATGATGTTCCTGGACCGCAGGCTCAAACCGCGTCTGACCGCCTGGCCCAGCGTGGGTGTGAAGGTGGTGCTGGCCCTGTGCACGGCGATCGTGATGGAGCTGATGATGGCCAGCGCGGTGACCTTCAGCAACAACGGGCTGGGAACGGGCTTCGTGGCGCAGTGGGCGATGGCTTTCCTCAAGTCCTTGCCGGTGGGTGTGCTGATCGGCCTGTGCATGGCGTTCCTGATCAAGCCGCGGCTGGATCGCTGGATGGTGGCAGGTACCCCAACATGAGCCAGACCGAACAAGCCCCAGCCACGGCGGTGGGTGGCTCCCGCGTGCAGCGCGTGCGCCACGAACTCAAGCGCCGCACCCTCAGTGTGCGGCGCGTGGAAACCCTCAGCCCGCACGTGCGCAGCGTGACCCTGGGCGGCGAGGACCTGGCGGACTTCGTCAGCCTGTCCTTCGATGACCACATCAAGATTTTCCTGCCGGGGCCGGACGGCGCGCCTGCGGTGGCGCGCGACTACACCCCCCGGCACTTTGACCGCGCGGCGCGAGAACTGACGATCGAGTTCGCGCTGCACGGTGATGGCCCGGCCGCCGCCTGGGCGGCGCAGGCCCGTGTCGGGCAGCCGCTGGGCATCGGCGGGCCTCGGGGTTCGTTCATCGTGCCGATGGATCTGGACTGGCATCTGCTGGTGGGCGACGCCAGCGCCTTGCCCGCCATCGCCCGCCGGCTGGCCGAACTGCCGGCCGGTGCGACCGTGTGCGCCATCGTGCAGATGCCCGATGCCGCTGATCGCCGCGTGCTGCCCTGCGCCGCGAACGTGCGGCTTCAATGGGTGGGCGACGACGCGCAGTGCCTGGCCGCCGTGCGCGCATGGCAGCCCCCTGCGGGCGAGGGATTCGCCTGGTGTGCGGGCGAGGCCGCCAGCATGGCCGCGCTGCGCCGGGTGCTGGTGGACGAGTTGGGCGTGGATCGCCACGCCGTGCGCGCAGCGGCCTACTGGAAGCGCGATGCCGTGGCGTTCCACGAGAACCTGAGCGACTGAGCCTGCAGCGCTGCGTGGCCTGGGGCGTTCCTCGTCCGCCTCAGGCTGGCGCGGTGCGCACGTTTCATCGGGGAAAGCACGCTACAACGGGCGCCGTTCGCGTGCCATGATCGCTGCCTACCTTCTCCACAAACAGGCCAACTTCCTGTGCCGATAAGCAGCCCACCATGCGCTTTGACCGATTCGATCTGAACCTGCTTGTCATTCTGGATACCCTGCTGGAGGAGCGCAACGTCACCAAGGCCAGCGAGCGATTGCACATCGGCCAATCCGGTGCCAGCGCAGCACTCAAGCGCTTGCGGGAACACTTTGGTGACGAGCTGCTGGTGCCTGTGGGGCGGCAGATGATGCTGACCCCGCTGGCACAGACCCTGGTGGAGCCCGTGCGCGAGGCGCTCTTGCAGGTGCGCGCAGCCCTCGCGCGCAAACCAGCGTTCGACCCGAAGACCGAAGACCGCAAGTTCGTGCTGTGTGCCTCGGACTACGTGACCACGGTGCTGATGGCCGACGTGATTCAGCACATTGCGATCCAGGCACCGAAGGTTTCCATCGAGGTGCGCAGACCGCCCAAAGACTATGCCGAGGTCTTCGACCGCGGGGTGCTCGACCTGATCGTGATGCCCGAGCCGTATCTCGCCCGTTCTTCCCACCCCAAGGAGCCATTGTTCCAAGACAGCCACGCTTGTGTGGTGTGGAACGGTCATGCGACGGTTGGGAATGCCCTCACGTTCGAGCACTACATGGAACTGGGCCACGTGGTCGTGCGCCTGGGTGACGATGCCAGGGCGGTGATGTTTGAGGAGTGGTTCCAGCCGCGGTATGGCCGGCAGCGGCGCATCGAGTGTTCGGTGGACAACTTCAGCACGCTGGCGCTGCTGGTCGTCGGCACCCAGCGTGTGGCCACGATGCACCGGCGAATGGCGGAGTACGCGGTGCGACACCTGCCGCTGCGCTTGCTGGAGGCGCCGGTGGACGTGCCCCCGTTGGTCGAAACCATGGCCTGGCCACGGCACATGCAGAACGACCCTGCGCACGCCTGGTTGCGTGAGCAGGTTCAGCGGGTGGCCTCGCGGCTGGACAACAAGACCGCGGGCCGTCCCGTATCCGCCTGAACTTTCGCTGCCGGGTCAGCCGGGTTGCAGCCCCGCGGATGTGACACCCGCCATGCAGATCGCTTCGTCCTCATCGCCGGTGCCGCCGCTGGCACCGACGGCGCCGATCACCGCGCCGCTGCCGTCCTTGATCAGCACCGCGCCGGTCTGCGGGATGAACTTGCCCTGACCCGTGGTGGCCAGGGCGCCGAAGAACGCGGGCATGTCAGCGGCGCGCTGCGTCAGCACGCGCGACGAGGCGCCCATGGCCACGGCCGCCCAGGCCTTGCCGGTGGCGATGTCCACGCGGAACATGCTGGCACCGTCCTGGCGCTGCGCCGCCTTGAGGTGGCCGCTGTCGTCCAGAACGACCACGGCCATGGGCCGGTAGGCCTTCTGGTCGGACAACGCCAGTGCGGCTTGGATGATCTGGTTGGCCTGGTTCAGGGTCAGGGACATGGAAGGATCTCGCTTGAAGGTTGAAAAGATGCAGCCCGGCCGGTCAGCCCGGCTGCGATTCGCGCGCGAGGGCGCGTTGAAAGGCCGGACGGGCGCTGTGTCGTGTCAGCAGTCCGGTCAGATGAGGCACCGACGCCGAATCCCAGCCGCTGTCCATGGCCCGGCCCAGGGCCCAGCACACATGGCTGTCGGCGATGCTCCATGATGTTCCGCACAGCCAGGGGCGCCCATCGGCCAGGGCGTTCTCGGCCACGGCCAACTGTTCGGCCAGCTCCGACATCGCGACGGTCTGGATTCTTGACTGCACCTGAGGGTCGGGGTGGATGCGGGACGCCATGCGCAGGCGAAACACCAGTCCGTGCAGCGTGCTGACGCTCCACGACAGCCAGGAGAGTGCCTGCGCGCGCGTCCAGGCGTCCTGGGCCTGCGGGAGCAGGGCGGCCTGCGGGTGGCGCATGTCGAGCCAGCTGACGATGGCGATGATTTCGCTCAGTGCGCCCTCGTCGGTCAGCAGCAGGGGGACTTTCCCTTTGGGGTTGAGCGCCCGGTAGCGGGCTTGCCGTTGTTCGCCGGCGGACAGGGCGATGGGGCGCGCGGCGTAGCTCACGCCGGTTTCTTCCAGCGCTTCCAGCGCCACGCGCGAACAGGCGCCCGGCGAGAAGTACAGCGTCAGTTTCGATCCGCAGGGGTCTGTGTTCATGTCGGGCGCTCAGTTCAGAAGCTTGTCAGCGGTTGCAGGGGCCGTGTCATTCGGGCAAGACCCCGATTTCCTTGGCCAGAGACCCCCACCGGGCGTGCTCTTCTCGCAGGAAGGTCCCCAGCTGTTCCGGTTTCCAGCCCGGCTCGGCAATCGGTCCCAGCGTCGCCATGCGCTGCGCGATCTCGGGATCGCTCAAGGCCATGCTCACGTCCTGGCTCACGCGGTCGATGACCGCCTGCGGTGTGCCGGTGGGAGCCACCAGCGCAAACCATCCGACCAGATCCAGCCCCGGCAGCAGGTCCGCCAACCTGGGCACCGTTTCGAAGCCAGGGACCGGGCGTGCGGCGGTGACAGCCAGCAGCCGCAGCCGTCCCTGTTTCACCAGCGCTGCGGTGGACGCCACATCGGCCACGATGGCCTGCACATGACCACCCAGCAGGTCCTGAACGGACGCACCGTTGGATGCGTAGGCGATCAGGTTGGCGCTGGCCTTGGCGCGGGCGTTGAACAGCCGGGCGATCATGCCGCCGAAGGTGCGCGCCCCCTCATTGCCCAGGGTGAACTGACCCCCCATTTCCCGGGAGCGGGCGATCAGGTCTTCGACCGAACGCACGGGGGAATCCGCCCTCACCAGAATCCCGAAGGGGCTGCGCGCGATGAAGGTCACCGGTACAAAGTCCTTCTGCGGGTCGTAGGGCAACTGCTTGAACAGGTAGCTGTTGGTGACCAGGGCCGCGGTGGTGGCGAAGTAGAAGCTGTGTCCGTCGGCGGGCGCTTTGGCGGCGGCCTGTGCGCCAATCGTGTTCTGTCCGCCGGGCTTGTTTTCAATGACGACGGACTGCCCCCATGGCTTGCCCAGGCGTTCACCCAGCAGCCTCGCCACGTTGTCGGGGCCCGATCCCGCGGGTTGGGACAGGATGAACTTGACGGGTTTGTCGGGCCACTGGCCCTGTGCCCATGCCGCTGGCGCGACCGAGAGGACCATCAACGAGGCGAGGAAGAATCTTTTCAGCATGGTGTTTGTCTCCTATTGGTTTTCAGTTTTTCCTGGCTGAGGGGGAATCAAGAAGCGTTATGTCAGTCGTGACCTCCATTCGTTCATCAGGGTGTCGAGTTGCGGCGCATCCATTGCCGCGCCAAAGACGCAGTGGTCCGGTCTCACCAGCACGGCGGCGCACCGGTGACGCTGCATCCAGTCCAGCAGCACGCCCTCGGTCTCGCTGAGGTCGCCATCCACACGGATGAGCGTGAGTCCGTCGCACTCGGCCGGCGCGGGAATGTCGGCCTGCAGGGCAAGGCGCCAGCCGGTGCCCGTGACCTCGTCGAGCAGCAACGCCTGCCCGTCGCGCATCACCCTGGGTTGTGGAAACAGCGTGCCCACCACCGGATGGGGCGTGCTTGACAGCAGGCCGCCCTCGAGTTTGGGCATCACGTCCTGGCGCGGGGTGTCCTTGACGACACCGCCGGCATCGGCCAGCAGTTTGGCGTCGCGCTGCCGCGCCCGCTCGGGGTCGCGCTCGCAGATCACCGCGCCGATGCCCTTGATGCGCGAGGTCAGTTCCCGCACATGCGCCTTGCGTTCTTCGCCGTAGCTGTCCAGCAGCGCTTGCGCGGCCTGGCCCTGCACGTCCCCCCGGAGCACCGCCGCCAGCTTCCAGCAGAGGTTGGCCACGTCGCGCACGCCCTGGCACATGCCTTGCCCCAGGAACGGCGGTTGCTGGTGCGCCGCATCGCCGGCCACGAACACGCGGTCCACGCGCCAGCGCTCGGCGACCAGCGCGTGAAATCGGTAGCTCGCCTGGCGCCACAGCTCGCCATCCTGCGGCCCGATCCAGGGCGCCAGCAGCCGCCAGGCGCCCTCGGGCGTGGCGACCTCTTTGGGGTCCTCGCCCGGCTTGAGGGAAATTTCCCAGCGACGGTGGTTGTTGGGGCAGATGACAAAGGAAGTCGGGCGCTCGGGGTTGCAGTACTGAACGCTGGTGGTCGGCAACTTCTTGAGGCCCGCCTCGTTGACGAGCACATCCACCACCAGCCAGGGTTCGTCGAACACCAGGTCGTCCAGCGCGATGCCCGTCAGGCGCCGCACCGTGCTGGACGCGCCGTCGCAGCCGATGACGTAGCGGGCGCGGACGCTGGCTGGCGAACCGTCCTCGCGCTGCAACTGCAGCGTGGCGCCTTCGGCGTCCTGCACCAGGCCGTTCACTTCCACACCCAGCTCGACAACGACGTTCGACAACTGGGCCACGCGCTCGCGCAACGCGGCTTCCACCGGCGGTTGGGTGAACACGTTCGACGGCGTGTAGCCCAGCGGGTAGGGCGGGGCGATCATGGTCATGCGCTTGATGAGCTGGCCGTCCACGCCGAAGTACTCGGAGGGCGTGAACGGTTCCAGGTGCGGCATGACCGCATCGATCACGCCGATCTGCTGGAACACCCGCAGGATCTCGTGGTCCAGCGCGATGGCGCGCGGCTTGTCGTACACCCCGTGCAGCCGGTCACCCACCCACACCCGAAAGCCCATGCCACCGAGCAGGGCGGCCGCCACGGCGCCCGACGGACCGAAACCGACCAGCGCGACGTCGTAACCGTCGCGTGCTTGCATCGCGTTGCCCATGTCAGACCTCGTCGACGATGGTGTTCTTCAAGGTGCCCAGGCCGTCGATCTCCACCTCGAACACATCACCGGCCTTCATCCACACGGGTGGCGTGCGGCTCTGACCCACCCCGGCCGGGGTGCCCATCACGATCACGTCGCCGGGTTCGAGCGTCAGGCACTCGGTCAGCAGGGCAATGGTTTCGGCCACGCCCCAGATCATGTCGCGGGTGTTCGCGTCCTGCATCGCCTCGCCGTTCAGGCGCCCCTGGATGCGCAGGCCCTCGGCGCCGGGTGGCAGCTCATCGGCCGTCACCAGCACTGGGCCGAAGCCGCCCGTGGCGTCGAAGTTCTTGCCGATGGTCCATTGGGGCGTGCGTTTCTGGTAGTCGCGCACGGAAATGTCGTTGAAGCAGGCGTAGCCGAACACCAGCTCCAGCGCCTTCTCTTGGGGCACGTGCTTGCCGCGGCGCCCGATCACGACCGCGAGCTCGGCTTCATAGTCCAGCTTCTCCGATACCCTGGGTTTCAGGGCCGGCGCGCCGTGGGCCAGCAGCGAGCTGGCGCCCCGGTAGAAGAACCAGGGGTAGTCCGGCTTCTGGCGCCCGCTTTCCTTGGCGTGGTCAAAGTAGTTCAGGCCCAGGCAGACGATCTTGCCCGGCTCGGGCACCAGCGGCGCCAGCGTCAGCGAGGCGAGGGGCACCCGGGGCGCGCCAGAGGCGAGGGCTGCCTGCGCCACGGCGGCCAGGTCGTGGCCCGCCAGCAGGGCCTGCCGCAGGTCGCATGGCACCTGCGGCTGTGCGTCTTGCACATCGATGACGGATTCGCCGTCGAGCAGGCCCAGGCGGGGTTGTCCGTTTCGAAGGTAGGTGGTGAATTTCATGTGTTGGTCTCCTGGATGAAAAAGATGCTGCGCTGGGCCTGCTTCAGGTCGGCACTGGGTGGGGCCGAGATGCCCCAGCGGTCGATCCGGTTCGGTGGCCAGACCCAGTCCGAGGGGCTGCCGACCGGGTAGGTCTCGTCGATCTGCTCGACCTCGGCGGTGTATTCGATGACCACGCCGTCGGGGCCGATGAAGTAGTTGAAGGCGTTGTTGCCCGGGCCGTGCCGACCGGGGCCCCATTCGATGGCGTGGCCCGCGTCCCGCATCCGGCCGCCGCCGCGCATCACCGAGTCGATGTCGGGCATGAGGAAGGCGACGTGGTTGAGCGCGTTGTTGTCGGCGTCGCCCAGCGCGATGCTGTGGTGGTCGCGGTTGATGTTCATGAAGGCCATGATCTTGGTGCGGTCCGCCAGGCAACACCCGAGTGCCCGCTCGAAGAAGGTTTGGCTCGAAGGCACATCGCGGCTGTTGAGCACCACGTGGGCCAGACGGATCGGGCGGTCCCTGGCCTCGTGCGCGTCGGCGTGGCGGGCATCGCCGTGCACCACGCGCAGGATGCGGCCGTCCGGGTCGCGCACGGTCAGTCCCACGCCGCCGCCGGGCTCGTCCACCGGCGCAAGGGCGCGCAGCACCGTGCCCCCAGCGTCCACGGCGGCCTGGGCAATGTGCTGCAACGCGTCTTCGCTGCGCGCGCGGAACGTCACGTTCCGCAGGCCCGCCTGTGCGCCGCGGTGCAGCGAGAGCACATGGTGTGCATCACCCGTGGCGCGCAGGTAGACCGCGTCGTCCCGGGTTTCGACCACGTTCAGGTGCCAGACTTCGGTGTAGAAACGGGTGGCCTTGGCCAGGTCCGGCGTGTACAGGGCCACGCTGCGCAGGGCTTCCATCGGGGATGAATTCATGAGTTCTCTTTCAGGCCGAGAAAGCGCTCGGCGTTGTGGTGGATCAGCGCCATGGCCGTTTCGGTGTCGAAGCCTGCGGCCTCGATCCGCTGCACCGGGTGGCGGTCGTGGAAGTTGAAGGGGTAGTCGGTGCCGACCATCAGTTGCGAGGCGCCGAACATCTGCACCAGATGGGTCAGCGTGGGCGTGTCAAACACCAGGGTGTCGTAGTGCAGCTGTCGGGCCTGTTCGACGGGGGACGCTTCGACCGCCTCCTTCAGCTTGGGAAACACCTGCCAGCCCTGTTGCAGGCGCGGCAACAGCGACGGCAAGGTGCCTCCGCCGTGGCTGAACGCCAGACGCAGGCGCGGGTGCCGCAGCATCAGGTTGCCCGTGATGCAGGAGGCGGCCGCCAGGCCCACGTCGCTCGGGTAGGCCAGCACCTGCTGCAATGGCGCCGGCCCCACGAGGCGGTCCATGCCGGTCGGTTTGATGGCGTGCACGAACACGGCCGCGCCCAGCGACTCACAGGCGGCAAAGAAGGGATCAAAGCGCCGGTCGCCGATCACCACGCCGTTGATGTTGCTGCCGATCTCGACACCGGCGAAACCCAGCGTCTGCACCACATGGTGCAGTTCTGCGATGGCCAGGTCCATGTCCTGCAGCGGCACGGCACCCAGGCCCACGAGCCGCTGGTTCGAGCGCGCCACCATCTCGGCGATCTGTTCGTTGAGGTAGCGCAGCAGCGCCTGCGCGTCGGGTGCGTCCATCCAGTAGGACAGCAGCTCGGGCATCGGTGAGATCGCCTGGGCCGCCAGGCCCATGGTGTCCATGTCGTCCAACCGTTGGGGTACGTCCCAGCATTTGTCCGACACGGTGCGGTAGACGTTGCCCTTGATCATCACGTGGCGGTGGCATTCGTGCGCGGGCGCCATGGACGGCCAGCTGGCAGGCGCCACCTTGTTTCTCAGGTAGCGGGGCAGGTGCTCCGGCACGATGTGGGCGTGCACGTCGATGCCGCAGGAAGCGCAGGGATGAAAGTGGCTCATGAGGTGGCGAAGTTTCGTGGGATGTTTGACATCCATCAAGTCGATTCCACAAATAACTAGAATCCACGGCATGGATTTGCGCGGCTTCGACCTCAACCTGCTCATCGTCTTCAACGCTGTGGCGCAGCACCGCAGCGTGACGCGCGCTGGGGAGTCCATCGGGCTGAGCCAGCCGGCGATGAGCGCGGCCCTGGCGCGGTTGCGATTGCTCCTGGGCGACCCGCTGTTTGTGAAGACCGGGGCCGAAATGCGGCCAACACCGCGCGCAGCGCAGCTGGTCGCACCGGTGCGACAGGCGCTGGAGATCGTGAAGGGCGAGATCCTGCTGACCCAGGCGTTCGACCCGGCCACTTCAACCCGGACCTTCTCCATCCTCACCCCGGACATCAGCGAGAGCAACAACATCCCGCGCTTGCTGTCGCTGCTGGCGACCGAGGCGCCCGGGGTCAACATCAAGGTGCTGTCCATGCCGCGCCATGCGGCGTGGGAGGCCCTGGAGACCGGCGCGGTGGACCTGGCCGTGGGCTACTTCCCCGACCTGCACAGGGAGGGCCTGTTTGTCCAGCGCCTGTTTCGCAACGAACACGTCTGCATGGTCCGGCGCGATCACCCGGTCATTGGCGACAGGCTGTCGCTCAAACAGTTCATGGCCGCCGACCATGCGGCCGTTCGACCGGAGGGCCGCGAGCACGTGTTTGAGCAGTTTCTTCATGCCAAAGGCATCCACCGCCGCGTGCGGCTGGAAGTGGCCCACTTCATGAGCCTGCTGCCCATCATTTCCACCAGCGACCTGATCGCCACCGTGCCGCGCGACCTGGCGGAGGTCTGTGTGCGCTACGGGAACATCCGCATGCTGGCCACGCCCCTGAAGGCCCCCGTGATCGAGATCCATCAGTTCTGGCACCGGCGGGTGCACAAGGACAGCGCCCACCAATGGTTGCGCGATGCCATGCGAAGGCTGTTCCCCGGCCATCAACCCTAGTCCTTGCCTGTTGATGTCCAGGCAGGCGCCTGCTCACGCCTTCGCTTGGCGTCGCGCTTGCGGCGTTGGGCTTGGGGGCTGTTGCAGCGCGGGCAGCTCCGCCGCGCAAGCCAGCAACGTCTGGCGCAGCCACCGGTGCGCCTGATCGTTGTCCAGATAGCGCGGCCAGACCATGGCTTCCACCACCGGCGGCATGTCGAAGGGCGCTGCCAGCACGCGCACGGGAAAATGCCTTGCGAAGTGCTCCGCCAGCCGGCGGTGCAAGGTGGCGATGCGCGTTGTCCCCATCACCAGAAACGGCAAGGTGCTGAAGTTGTCCACGCAGGCCTCCAGCCGGCGCTGGCGCCCGTGGCGCGGCAGAAACCATTCTTCAAAGGCGGGCGCGCGCTCATCTTCAAAGCGTGCGATCACATGGCCCATGGCCAGGTACTGGTCGAAATCCAGCCGCTCGCCCACCTGCGCGTTGCCTGCGCAGACCATGCAGACCTGCGTGTCTTCGAAGAGCGGGGTGCGAGGGTGTTGCAGGGATTCCAGGTAGGGCTCGGGCATGATCATCAGATCGACGCCGCCGCGCTCGAAGGTCTCCAGCGCGCTGCGCTGAGGGCTGCGGATCTCGACCACAATGCCCGGCGCCTGTGCCTTGATGCGCACCAGGGCCTGGCCCAGCAGCACCGTGGTCGCATAGTCGGAGGCACAGATGCTGAAGCGCCGTTGTGCGTTGGCGGCTGCAAAGCCCGGTCTGGTCGCCACGGCCGCCCGTGCGCGCAGCAAGGCGTCGCGCACGGGATCCTGCAGTTGCTGCGCGAGCGGCGTCAACGTGCATTTCTTGCCGTCCCAAAGCAGCAACTCGTCGCTGAAATGCTCGCGCAGCCGAGCCAGCGCGCTGCTGGTGGCGGACTGTCCGATGTGCAGACGGTGGCTGGCGCGGGTGACGCTGCGCTCGTCGAGCAACACGTCCAGGGCAATCAAGAGGTTGAGGTCAAAGCGGTCCAGTCGCACGCGGCTGCTTTCTCGAAAAATGAAGAGGCCCGATATTGACGCAATCAATGACCCCCTTCAAGACAAAGTGTTGTTCAAGCGGCCGCCAATTTCCTATCGTCAGCGCTTTTCGCACAGGGCACGTTCGCCCGCCGCTGACAACCACAGGAGACTCGCATGTCCGAACCCACACTCAGCAACAAGCCACTCATTGAGCTGCCGCCACCGCGCATGACCGGCGGACTGCCGCTCATGGAGGCCATTGCCAGGCGCCATTCCACCCGCGCCTTTCGCAAAGACGATCTGCCCTTGCAGGAAGTCTCGAACATCCTCTGGGCTGCTGCCGGCCACAACCGCCCCTACGCCGGCGTGGGCATCCATGTCGAGGGCTGCCGCGCCTCTCCGGGGGCCCACAACTGGCAGGAGATCGACATTCACGTCGCCAGCGCGCACGGTCTGCACCTGTACGACCCGCACCGACACGTGCTGGTCAAGCAACTGGATCAGGACATTCGCGCCTACACCGCCCATCCGACGCAGCCCTTTGTCGCCGACGCACCGCTGAACCTCATCTATGTGAGCGATACGGCGCGCATGCACGACGCGATTGAATGGGACTTTGGCGTCTTCCCCTGGGCCGACACCGCCGTGATGGTGGAGAACGTCTATCTCTACTGTGCCTCGGAGGGCCTGGCCACCGTGTGCCGCGCCTTGTTTGACCGGCCCGCGCTGACCGAAGTGATGCGCTTGCGGCCCCAGCAGCTGGTGACGTTTCACCAGCTGGTCGGCTACAAGATTTCAAACTGACGGGTGCCTTATGAGCGAGACCTCCGATCGATTGCGCATCCTGGTGACCAACATTCCCACCGCCATGGAGCACGCGGCCTCGGGCGAGTACCTCAAGAAGACCCTGGTCCCCGTGACCCAGAGCGCTGCGGCCCTGACGCACCGGGGCCGCGCCGAGCTGGTGTTCCGGTTTGCCAGCCACGGCTTTCGGCACCCGGCCTTCGAGTGCTTTCGCTATCTGCCCGAACTGAACCCGCACGCCATGATCGACGCCGTCGCCTGGGGCGAGGCGCAGGGCTTTGATGCGGCGGTTCTGGGTTGCTTCGGCGATCCTTGCCTCGCTGACATCCGTCGCGCGTCTGCCATCCCCGTGGTGGGTCTGGGCGAGGCTGCTTTGCGTGCCGCGGCGGCCCATGGCCCGTTTGGCGTGGTCACGCCTTCTGAATTTCTGTTGGCGCCCACCCGCCATCAGATCCACGCCCTGGGCTTGAGCGCGCAACTGGTCGATGTGGTGGTCAGCAGCGAACCCGGCGACGAGCAGGAGCATGCCCTGATCAACGCGACGTCGGCGATCGAACACTTCTGCAGCGCCAGCCGGCGCCTGATTGCGCAAGGTGCGCGTGCGGTGGTCCCCGGTTGCGGTCTGCTCTCGCCGGCCTTGCGCATGGCACCCGGCGCCGAGCGGCAGTGGCCGGACGGTTTGTGCGAAGTCGATGGCGTGCCTGTGATCGACGTGTTTGGATGCGCCATGGCAGAGGCTTTGGCCGCCGTCCGCCCATCGCCTCAACCGGCGGCGCAACGGCCCAGCTGGGCCGAGATCAGCGCGGCACCTGGCGAGGTGCCCAAGGTGGAGCCTGGCGCTTTCTGGAACGTCTAGATACAGACGGCGAAACGCCGCGACCATGAAAGGCAAGCCATGAAGGCGGGGTCGATTCGTTTCTCAAGGCTTCAGCTTTGGCACCACAGACACCACGGTCAGTGCACCGTTGCTGGACTTTTTGCAGCGCGTGACGGCAGGGCCGTGACACGACGGGGTTGACGATCCTGCGGCCAATGCAAGTGTCTGTTCCGCGCATGCGCAGGTGAAGGTTGAAGAACGTGTCCCTGGCCGATCAGCCGTTTGTGGGCGGGGGCAAGGAATCATCCATGCGCACCGAGGCTTCCTTGAGCAACTCGCGCAGCCAGACCAGGCCCGGGTCCCTTGTCATGTATTTGTGCCACTGCATGGCCTGTTTGAAGGCGCGCATGGGCAGGGGGACGGGCCGTATTTCGATGGGCAGCAAAGGCTGCAGGTGTCGCGCCAGCCGGGCGTGGACGGTGCCGATCAGGTCGGTGCCGACCACCAGGTACGGGATCGCGCAAAAGCTGTATGTGGCCAGTCCGATTTGCCGGTTCACGCCGTGGTCGTTGGCCAGCCAGGTGTCGAACACGGGCTGGCGGCCGCCGGGTGGGCGCATGGTCACGTGCTGAGCCTGGAGGTAGCGCTCCTGTGTCAGCCCGCCCTGGGCCAGCGCACTCTCGCGCCACACCACGCAGACGAACTGGTCTTCGAACAGCAGGTCCACCGGGTGGTCGGGTGAACAAAAGGTCTGCGGGATGATGAGCAAGTCCGCTTCCCCGCGCTCCAGGTGGCGATGGGGATTGTTGACCTGGGGCTGCAAATTGAAACGCACCCGGCTGCGTTGCTCGCTGGCCAGGGCCAGCATGCCGGGGATCAGCATCTGCATCGAATAGTCGGAGACGAAGAGGGTGAATTCGCGCTCCGATTCGGTCGGGTCAAACGCCGGCTTGGCGGCGATGGTGGTGTCAATGCGCACCAGCACGTCGCGCACCGCGTCCTGCAGCAGCACCGCCCGGGGCGTGAGCTCCATGCGCCCACCCACCTGCACCAGCAACTCGTCGTCGAAATACTGGCGCAGCCGCGAGAGCGCGTTGCTCATGGTTGACTGACTCAGGAACACACGCTCGCCGGCCCGCGTGACGTTCCTTTCGGTGAGCAGGGCGTCCAGCGCCACGAGGAGGTTGAGGTCGAGTTTTTTGAATCGCATGATGGAGCCGCAGTGTGCCTCAAGCGCGGGGAAGGGGCCGGCGGCTTGTGTGGTCACAGGGTTTGTACTGATATTTTTCAGGTCGATGGGAGTGATTCGCGCAATCCATTTCACAGAGTGTCCCAGGCTCATTAAAGTCGCGACACTTTTGATCTGGGTCAAGTGGCCCAGGTCTGACACAACACATGAGAACAACGGAGACAAGGCATGCCCCATCGAGCGTATGACCGAACTGATGCTGTGCGCAGGACATATGGTCTTCCTGCAGTCAACACCCTGCTGAAGAGACTGGACATTGCAGACCCGGGCGTTGCCGCACGGATGTGCTGCGCGGTCCCGTGCAACAGCTTGTACTGACCAGGGAACGGCATGCGGTTTTCTACTTTCCTGATTGCGGCCATCGCGTTGGCTGGTTCACTTCCGGTCCTGGCCCAGGCGCCGGTGGGTGATGCGCTCAAGCGTCCGGCCCTGGCCGTCAAGGCACCGCAGCGGGCCGTGTTGCTCGCGGCGGCGCTGGCCGGGTCGCGCATCGTGGCGGTGGGCGAGCGCGGCATCGTGGCCCTGAGCGACGACCGCGGCGCCACCTGGCGCCAGGCACCCAGCCCGGTGAGCGTGACCCTCACCATGGTGCGCTTTGCCGATGAGCGCAACGGCGTGGCGGTGGGCCACGGCGGCACGGTGCTGACCACCGACGACGCGGGCACCACCTGGCGCCTGCGGCTGGACGGTCGGCGCCTGGCCGAACTGGCCAAGGCCGCTGCCACCACGCCCGAGGCGCAACAGGATGCCGAGCGCCTGGTCACCGACGGACCCGACAAACCGTTTCTTGACGTGCTGCAGTGGGACGCCAAACGCCTGCTCGCGGTGGGCGCCTATGGTCTGGCCTTCTACAGCGACGACGGCGGTGAGCGCTGGGCGCCCTGGATGGACCGCCTGCCCAACCCCAAGGCCTTGCACTGGTACGTGGCGCGGCACGCGGGCAACACCTTGTTGCTGGCCGGCGAGCAGGGCCTGCTGGCCCGTTCCGACGACGGCGGCCAGACGTTTCAAGCACTGAATTCGCCCTACAAGGGGAGCTGGTTTGCCGGCGAGCTGAGCGCCAACGGGCAGGCCGTGCTGGCCGGGTTGCGCGGCAACGTGTGGCGCAGCACCGATGGCGGCATGCAGTGGGTTCAACTGGCCTCGCCAGTGCCGGCCACCATCACCGCCATGACCGTGGCACCCGATGGCGGGTTGCTGCTCGCCAGCCAGGCTGGTGTGGTGCTGCGTTTGCAGGGTGATGCGTTGGCTCCGCTCAAAGCGCCGCCGGTGCCCATGCCCTCGGCGCTGCTGGCGCTGCAGGGTGGGCCGCTGCTCACGCTCGGTGTGGCCGGTGTGGTGCCGGTTGCGGCGGAGGTGCTGAAATGACCGCGTCAACATTCGATACCCGCTCCGGCTCGTTGGTCGAGCGCGCGCTGTTCAACCACCGTGCCATCGTGGTGGTGTTGTGTGTGTTGGTCACGTTGCTGCTGGGCTGGCAGGCCACGCGGTTGCAGCTCAACGCCAGCTTTGAAAAGACCATTCCCACCAGCCATCCGTACATCCAGAACTTTCTGGCGCACCAGAGCGATCTGAGTGGCCTGGGCAACTCGGTGCGCATCGCGGTGGCGCGGCCCGAAGGCCCGATTTACGACGCGAGCTACCTCGACACCCTGCGGCGCCTGAGCGACGAGGTGTTTCTGGTCCCCGGTGTGGACCGGACCCGGATGAAGTCGCTCTGGACACCCAACACGCGCTGGGTGGGTGTGACGGAAGAAGGGCTGGAAGGCGGGCCGGTCATTCCCGATGGCTTCGACGGTTCGCCGGGCAAGCTGCAGCAGCTCGCCGCCAATGTGGCGCGCTCGGGCGAGATCGGTCAGACCGTGGCGCGCGACGCGATGTCGACGGTGATCTTCGTGCCGTTGCTCGCGAAAGACGCCGAGGGGCAGGCCATTGACTACGCCCGGCTCTCCGAGCGGCTCGACGCGCTGCGCGCCAAGTACGAAGCCGAAGGTGTCACGGTGCACATCACCGGTTTCGCCAAGATCGTGGGCGACCTGATCGAGGGCGTGAAGGCGGTGCTGGTGTTCTTTGCCATCGCTGTGGCCATTGCCACCGCCATGGTGTTCTGGTACACGCGCTGCGTGCGCTCCACGCTGCTGGTGGTGCTGGCTTCGCTGATTGCGGTGGTGTGGCAGCTCGGCCTGTTGCCCCTCCTGGGCTATTCGCTGGACCCGTACTCCATCCTGGTGCCCTTCCTGGTGTTCGCCATCGGCATGAGCCACGGCGCGCAGAAGATGAACGGCATCATGCAGGACGTGGGGCGCGGTGTGGACAAGCTGGTGGCCGCACGCTTCACCTTCCGCCGCCTGTTCCTCGCGGGGCTCACGGCGCTGCTGGCCGACGCCGTGGGTTTCGCGGTGCTGCTGGTAATCGACATCCAGGTCATCCGCGAGCTGGCCATTGCCGCGTCCATCGGCGTGGCGGTGTTGATCTTCACCAACCTGATCCTGCTGCCGATCCTGCTGAGCTACACCGGGGTCAGCTCCGTCGCCGCCGCGCGCAGCCTGCGCGCCGAGCAGGCAGACGCATCCGGCGCGGCCAAGCACCCGATGTGGGCCTTTCTCGACCGCTTCACCCAGCGTCCCTGGGCCACGGTGGCGGTGGCCGTGGGGCTGCTGATGGGCGTGGGCGGTTTTGCCGCGAGCACGCAGCTCAAGATCGGTGACCTGGACCCCGGCGCACCCGAGCTGCGCGCCGACAGCCGCTACAACCGCGACGTGGCCTTCATGAACGCCGCCTACGGCGCGGGCAGCGACGTGCTGGCGGTGATGGTGAAGACGCCCGAAGGCCAGTGTTCGGCCTACGACACGCTCAACAAGATCGACGCACTTGAATGGGAGCTGCGCCAGCTCGATGGCGTGGAGAGCACCAACACGCTGGCGCTGTTGAACCGCCGCGTGCTCTCGGGCCTGAACGAAGGCACCCCGCGCTGGTACGAGTTTCTGCCCAACCAGGACATGCTCAACACCGTGACGGCCGGCGCGCCGCGCGGGCTCTACAACGACGCCTGCGGGCTGTTGACCGTCTACGTCTACCTGCGCGACCACAAGGCCGACACGCTCTCGCGCGTGGTGAACCACGTGGAAGCGTTCGCCCAGGTCAACAACACCGCCGACACGCAATTCCTGCTGGCTGCGGGATCGGCTGGCATCGAGGCCGCCACCAACATCGTGGTGAAGGACGCGTGGCGCACCATGCTGCTGATGGTCTACAGCGCCGTGGTGCTGCTGTGCTTCATCACCTTCCGCTCCTGGCGTGCGGTGGTGGTGGCGGTGCTGCCGCTGGTGGTCACCTCGTTCCTGGCCGAGGCGCTGATGGTGGCGCTGGGCATGGGCGTGAAAGTGGCCACGCTGCCGGTGATCGCGCTGGGCGTGGGCATTGGCGTGGACTACGCGCTCTACATCCTGTCCATCACGCTGGCCCAGTTGCGCGAAGGCAAGAGCCTGTCCGAGGCCTATTACCGCGCGTTGCTCTTCACCGGCAAGGTGGTGATGCTCACCGGCGTCACGCTGGCCGTTGGCGTGATCACCTGGGTCGCCAGCCCCATCAAGTTCCAGGCCGACATGGGTCTGCTGCTGGCCTTCATGTTCCTGTGGAACATGCTCGGAGCGCTCGTGCTGCTGCCCGCGCTCGCGCACTTCCTGCTCAAACCACAGGCCCGGACCGTCATGGTCCCTGCGTTTCCCTCAACACCCCTTTCACAAAGCCTCAACCTATGAAAATCCGCAACCTGCTCCACTCTTTGGCAACCTTCTCCATCGTGACCGGGGCCTCGGTCGCGATGGCGGCGGATTCGCCCGACGCCGTGTTTGATCGCTATGTGGTGGCGGTCCACGCCGGCGACATGGCGGCGGTCCGTTCCCTGATCTCACCCGATGTGGAGCGCTCCGACTTCGTCGGTTGCCGTCCGGAAATGGACAACCCGACCTGCCTGGCGCATTACATCGAGGCCACCGTGGTCCGGCCGAAAGCGAAGTTGACTGTCGTGAGCCGCCGGCTCGACGGCGACACGGTCACCGCAGACCTGGAGGTCCGCAGCCCGCTCTACACGCAGGCAGGTGCCGAGCGCATTGTCGGCAAGGACGTCGTGCGTGTGCGCAACGGCCTGATCCATGGATTCCGCTTCATCCCCGACTTCCGCGACGAGCCCACCGCCGTCTTCTTCGCCACGCTGGGCATTGGCCCGCGCGCTGCACGCCCCGCCACCAAACCCTGAGCCTCATCATGTTCAAGTACTTCCCCACCAACTACGTCTGGAACCTCTCGGTCGATCTGGCCATTGAGATGGGTGCGCGCATTGGCGAGATCGAGGAGATGTGTGCGCCGCTGCAAGACGCTGCCAAGGCCCCCGATGCGGCCGGCACGCAAGCCTTCCGCGAAACCTGGGTGCGCATGGCCGACAAGCTGTGTGTGCTGGCCGAGGAGGACGAGGGCCGAGGGCGCCTGCTCTCGGCCGGCGAAAAATACCGACGCGCGGGCCTCTACCTGACCACCGCCGAGCGGCTGCAGGCGCTCAACGCGCCTGGCCGCCTGGAGATCTACCGGCGCTCGCTGGATCTCTTCCTGAAGGGATCGCGCCTGATGGGCGACAAGGTCCAGCGCGTGGAGATTCCCTACGAGGGCAAGCATTTGTCGGCCCTGTACTACCCGGCCGACGGTCTCCAGCCCGGCGAGCGCGCGCCCATTCTGGTGCAGCTCAATGGGCTGGACTCGACCAAGGAAATGAAGTACCTGGTGGGCCTGCCCGCCTGGCTGGCCAAGCGTGGGGTGTCGTCGCTGCTGGTGGACCAGCCCGGTACGGGCGAGGCATTGCGCCTGCAGGGCCTGACCGCGCGCTTTGATGCCGAGCACTGGGCCAGCCGCGTGGTGGACTGGCTCGAAACGCACACCGACGTCGACCCCAAGCGCATCGGTTGCGAGGGTGTGTCACTGGGCGGCTACTACTGTCCCCGGGCGGTGGCCTTCGAGCCGCGCTTTGCCGCCGGCGTGGTCTGGGGTGCCAACCACGACTGGCGCGACGTGCAAAAGCGCCGGCTCGCGCGAGAGGGCAACCTGCCCGTGCCGCACTACTGGGCCCATGTCTGCTGGGTCTGGGGGGCCAAGGATACCGACGAGTTCATGAAGATTGCCGAGAACGTGCACCTGGACGGCGTGGTGGAAAAAATCCGCGTGCCCTTCCTGGTGACGCACGGCGAGAAGGACTCGCAGATTCCGCTGAAGTGGGCGCATTGCACCTACGAGCAACTGGTCAACAGCCCCAAACGCGAGCTGAAGATCTTCACCGAGCGCGAGGGCGGCGTTCAGCACTCCAGCTTTGACAACGGCATCAACGCGGGCCACTACATCGCCGACTGGGTGGCCGAAACCCTGGGCGGACGCACGGCCATTTGAATCCAACCAACCCATCAAGAACTGTCATGAACATCATCGGACTCGACGCTCTGGTTTTCGGCGTGGAAGACCTTGCCGCCAGCCGCCAGTACCTCATCGATTACGGCCTGCGTGACGCGGGCAACGACCGCTACGAAGCGCTTGACGGCACCGCCGTGATCGTCCGCGCCAAAGACGACCCTTCCCTGCCGCCCGGCATGGGCACCGCCAGCATGTTGCGCGAGACCGTCTACGGGGTCGCCGACGAAGCCACGCTGCAGGCCATCGCCACTGAACTCTCGCACGACCGCACGGTCACGCACGAGGGCGGCGTGGTGCGCTCGCACGACGACATGGGTTTTGTGGTGGCCTTTCAGGTCACCGTGCGCCGGCCGTTGCAACTGCCCACCGAGGTGGTGAACGCGCCGGGAGCCCCGTTCCAGCGGCCAGCCAACGCCATCGGCGTGGACCAGAATGCACCGGCCGTGCCACGCACGCTGTCCCATGTGGTCTATTTCGTGCCGGACGCCGCCAAGGCGGAGGCGTTCTACGTCGATCGCCTGGGCTTTGTCTGCACCGACCGTTTCACCGACGTTGGCCCGTTCCTGCGTCCGGCCGGCACGCTGGACCACCACACGCTGTTCTTCATCCAGACGCCGCCGTTCATGAAAGGCTGCGAACACTTCACCTTCCACATGGGCGGCCCCACCGAGCTGATGCTGGCCGGTTCGCGCTTTGTGGAGAAGGGCTACCAGAGCTTCTGGGGGCCGGGACGCCACAAGTTCGGCAGCAACTGGTTCTGGTATTTCAACTCGCCGCTGGGCTGCCACGTCGAGTACGACGCCGACATGGACTTGCACGACAACAACTGGAAGGAGCGAGAGGCGCCAGTGGGTGCCGATTCGTCGCAGGCCTTTCTGTTCCAGTACCGCGAGAAGTGGGCGCCGTCGGGCGGCCCGCCACCTGAGGCTGGAGCGGTCCCTGTGGCAGCAGCGCACTGAAGGGACGAGCACCATGCGGCTGTGCCATTTGAATGAGTTGCCCGAGGGCGGCTCACGGGGCTTCGATCCCCATCGCACCGGCCAGGACTCGGTGCTGGTGGTGCGCCGTGGCGACGAGCTGTTCGGCTGGGCCGACAGCTGCCCGCACCACGGCACGCCCATGGCCTGGCGCAAGGACGCTTACCTCAACGCTGCTGGCGACCGCATCGTGTGTGCGGCCCACGGCGCGCGCTTTGAGATCGACACCGGCCTGTGCACGCTCGGGCCGTGCCTGGGCGAATCGCTCACACCGGTTGGCCTGTTGATACACGACAACGGCGAGGTGCACCTCGCCACCCCCATTCCTCTGGAGACACAAAAATGAACCACTCGGCATCGCGCATTCTTATCATCGGGGGCGGCTTCTCCGGCATGTCCGCGGCCATCCAGTTGCGCAAGCAGGGCGCCGAGGTCGATCTGGTCGAGATCGATTCGGGCTGGCGCAGCTACGGCGCCGGCATCAGTCTCGGCGGTGCAACGCTGCGGGCGTTCCGCCAGCTTGGCATTCTCGATACGTTCCTGAGCGAAGGCAGCGCCGTCGATGGGCTGCAGGCCTTCCTGCCGAACGGTACGCCCCTGGCCCACTTGCCGACGCCGCGCCTGGCCGGCCCCGATGTGCCGGGCAGCGGCGGCATCATGCGCCCGGTGCTCGCGCGCATCCTCGCGGATGCGACCCGCGCATCCGGCGCAGACATCCGCCTGGGCTGCACCTTCGCCCGCATCGCGCAGGACGTTGAGGGCGTGGACGTCGACTTCACGGACGGCCAGCGCCGCCGCTACGACCTCGTGATCGGCGCCGATGGTCTTTACTCCAAAACACGCGAAGCGCTGTTTCCCGATGTGCCCCAACCGCGCTACAGCGGCCAGGCGGTATGGCGCGCCGTGCTGCCGCGCCCGCCCGAGGTGCAGACGGCGATGATGTGGATGGGGCGGGTCAAGCCTGGTGTGAACCCGGTGTCGAAGGACCAGATGTACCTGTTCCTCACCGAGCACCGGCCGGTCAACGAACACGTCGATCCGGCCACCTTCGTCGATACATTGCGCGCGCTGCTCGCCGACTTCTCGGCGCCGCTCGTGCAAAGCATCCGCGATCAGATCGGTCCCGATTCGCAGATCGTCTTTCGACCACTGGAAGCGCTGCTGGTGCCGCGCCCCTGGTTCAAGGGGCGCGTGGTGCTGATCGGAGACGCGGTGCACGCGACCACGCCGCACATGGCCTCGGGCGCCTGCATTGGTATCGAGGATGCGATCGTGCTGGCCGAGGAGCTGGCACGCACCGCCGACGCGGCCCAGGCCTTGCAGGCCTTCCAGGATCGGCGCTGGGAGCGCTGCCGCATGGTGGTCGAGAACTCCCTGCGGCTCGGCCAGATCGAGATGGAAAACGGCAGCAAGGACGAGCACGGGCAGATCATGCGGGAAACCACGATGGCGCTGGCGACACCCATCTGAACGGCGTGAACCCCGAGTACCCCGACACAACAAACAGGAGACAAGATCATGAGCATTCCGATCGAAAGCAAGCGCGGCGTCTTCGCGCTGATGGTGGCCCATTGCGCAGGCATGGTGGATATGGTGGCGTTGCCTTTATGGGTGGGAGCGCTGATCAGCCACTACAAGTTTGATCCACAAGCCGCAGGCGGCCTGGCCACGATCTTTCTGCTGGCCGTGCTGGTGGTGAGCGTCTTTGTCGCCGGGCAATTCCACCGACTCTCCGGGCGCCTGTTGCCCTCCGTCGGCTTTGCCGTCGCGGCGCTGGGCTTCGGGCTTTGTTTCACCACGACCGAGTACGTTGAACTGGCGGTGTTTCATGCTTTGGCGGGCGGGGGGACCGGTGTGGCCTTGAGCATGACGCATGGAACCATCGCCAAGAGCGGCAACCCTCACCGGCTGTTTGCTGTGGTGAACATTGCTTTGGGCTTCTTTGCGGTCCTGTTCATCGCATCCACGCCACAGCTCATTGCCGCTTTTGGAGGTCCCGTTTTGTTCGCCGTGTTTGGCGCCGTCATGGGCGTGGCCGCGCTGACGTCGGTGTTGATGTTTCCGGTCGTTTCCAAGGAGGTGACGCTGGAGGCGTCTCCATCGGTCAAGCCTCAACCGATACCGCGTGAGGTGTGGTTTGGCATCGTCGGCCTGGGGTGCCTGACGCTGGTGCAGGCCATGACCTTCAGTTTCATGGAGCGTGTCGGCATGGATCGTGGCTTTGAACGTCAGGCCATCAACGGGGTGTTGATCGCGCTCGGGCTGGTGAATTTGCTGCCGGCGGGCCTGGCGATGCTGCTGGAGAAACGCCTTTCTGCGCGCACGGTGTTGCTGGTGGTGCCGGCCATTCAGGCAGCGCTGGCCGCCACCATCATGACGTCCCCCGTGTTTGCGCCGTTTGCCATGAGCGCCGCCGTGTTTGTGGCGATCGTCATCTTCGCCCATCCGTTTGCGTTTGGTCTGCTGGCGAAACTGGACCCCAGTGGCCGCGCCATGGCCGGTACGCCGGCCATGATCATGGCGGGTTCGGCCGCAGCCCCGTTGCTGGCCGGGACACTGGTCAAGTTTTATGGGTACGGGGGCATTGCCGTGGCGGCCGGCTGCGTCGCGGCGGTGGCGATCTTCTGTTTCTCGCGTCTCCCGTCTTCGACGCCTGTGCTGGCTCCTGCGCCTGCGCCTGCGCCGGTGATCTGAGTCACGCTGCGCAGCCATGTTCGACTTGGACAGGAGTTCCCCTTGAATTTTCCACGCCTTCACCACCGCTTTGAGGAGCCCCACGCATGAGTCACCATGCTGCGCATGTGCTGGTCACCGGAGCCCATGGCTTTGTTGGCAAGGCCTTGGTGGCCCGTCTGCTGCAAGCGCATCTGGCCGGCACCCGTCCGTTGTCTGCCCTGACGCTGATGGATACGGCCTTTGAGGCGCCGCCGTCGCACGCGGTGGTGCGGCACATCACGGGCAGCATCGCCGACGCCGCCACGGTGGCGCTGGCGTTCGAGACACCCGTGGACGTTGTCTACCATCTGGCAAGCATTCCGGGCGGCATGGCCGAGCAGCACCACGAACTCGCTCGCGACGTGAACCTGTTCGGCACATTGCACCTGCTGGAAGCCGCGCGGGCGCAGCGTTTGCGCGGTGACGCGGTGTCCCGATTCGTGTTCGCCAGCTCGGTCGCGGTCTATGGCCCGCCGTTCCCTGAGCAGGTGGACGATGCATCACCCTTGCAGCCCAAGATGAGCTACGGCGCGCAAAAGCTGATGGGCGAAATCGCGGTCGCCGATTTCAGCCGGCGCGGCTGGATCGACGGGGTGTCGCTTCGCCTGCCCGGCGTGCTCGCCCGTCCGCCGGCCAAGACCGGCCAGCTCTCGGCGTTCCTGAGCGACATCATTGGTGAACTCGCCGCCGGACGCGAGTTCACCTGCCCCACGTCGGCGTCGGCAACCACCTGGGCGTCGTCCATCCACAACGTGGTCGACAACCTGCTGCACGCGGCCGACGTCGACAGCGCGCTGTTGCCGACGGCCCGCGCGCTGGCACTGCCGACCCAGTGGTTCACGATGGGCGCACTGGTCGAGGCAATAGCGGCTGTCCATGGCCCGCAGGTGCTCAAGCGCGTGCATTGGGCGCCGGACGAACGGATCGAGTCGCTGTTTGGCCGCCTGCCACCCATCGTTACCCCGGCCGCCGAGCATGCGGGGTTTCGCCACGATGGCGATCTGCCCACGCTCGTGCGCGGATCCCTGATGTCCCATTGAACTGTTTTTCTGTCACCCATATGAAACTCGCCACACTCAAAAACGGCAGCCGCGATGGCCACCTGGTCGTCGTCTCGCGCGATCTGAAACATGCGGTGGACGCCGCAGCGGTCGCGCCCACGCTGCAGGCCGCCATGGACAACTGGAGTCGGTCCGAGCCCGGTCTTCAGTCGCTGTACCAGGCGCTGAATGCCGGAACGCAAGCGGGCGCCTTTGCTTTTGATCCGGAGCAAGCCATGGCACCCTTGCCGCGCACGCACCAGTTCGTGGACGCCTCCGCCTTTCTGAACCACGGCAACATCATGGAGCGGGCCTTCAACCTCACCGTCAAGCGGCCGGAAGGCGTGCCCATCCTGATCCAGCGCCAGAGCGACGATTTCGTCGGTGCGTGCGACGACTACCCGGTGCGTTCCTGGGAGGACAACTGCGACTACGAAGGGGAGTTTGCGGTCATCGTCGACGACGTGGCCATGGGCAGCAGCGCGGCCGAATGTGAAGCCGCCATCCGCCTGATCACCATCATCAACGACGTCAGCATGCGCCGCTTCGTGCTGCCCGAGGCGCAGATGGGCTTCGGCTTCATCAACGCCAAGCCCGCGACGGTGTTTGCGCCGGTAGCCGTCACGCCCGATGAGCTGGGCGATGGGTGGAAGGACGGCCGCGTGCAGCTGGACCTGCACTTGAGCCGCAATGGCGAGCCGGTGTCGCACCCGAACGGCCGTGAAATGGACTGGAGCTTTGGCCAATTGCTGGCGCACCTGGCCTACAACCGCAACCTGCGCGCAGGCACCGTCCTGGGCTCGGGCACGGTGTCCAACAAGGCGGTCAGCGAGGTGGGGTCTGCCTGTCTGGCCGAACAGCGTGCGCTGGAGGTACTCGCGCAGGGCGCACCGAAAACACCGTGGTTGACGGGCGGTGAGCGCATGCGCTTCGAAGTGAAGGACGCGCAAGGCCGCTCCATCTTTGGCGCCATCGATCACCAGTTCGTCGCGGCTTCGCGCTGAGCACCGGAGCGGGCATGCTTGACGTGTTGAAGCCGGATCAACAGGATGCACAGCGCATCGGCGGCGGGCAGGTCGTGGGCGGGGCCAGCAACCCCTTGCGCGGCTGGCAAGTCGATCGATCGAAGATCGGGTTCGTGGGCACCGATCTGCAGCGCCCCGAGTGCATCCTCGCCGAGCGCGACGGCACGCTGTGGACGGCCGATGCCCGCGGCGTGATGAAGATCGCGCCCGACGGCACGCAGACCCTGATCCGCCAGCAGGCAGACGCGCCGCTGCAAACACTCGATGCGACCTCGGTGATCCTGGGTGGCAGCCTGCCCAACGGCATCGCCTTTGACCGACAGGGCGACATCCTGATCGCCAACTTCGGCACCGACGCGATCGAGCTGATGACCCGCGATGGACGCTCCCGCACACTGCACAACCGCATCGATGGCCAGCCCATGGGCAAGATGAACTTCGTGCTCACCGACTCCCGGGGGCGCATCTGGTTTTCGGTGACCACCCGCACCGCGCCCTGGACACGTTCGGTCAATGAAAAGATCGCCGACGGCTACGTGGGGCTGATCGATGGGTCGGGCATCCGCATCGTGGCCGATGGCTTTGTCGGCACCAACGAGATCCGGCTCGACGCGCGCGAGCAATGGCTCTATGTGGTTGAGAGCAACGCCCGCCGGATTTCTCGGCTGCGCGTGGCCGAAGACGGCCGCTGCAGCGACCGCGAAATCTTCGGCCCGCCCGACCTGGGCGGCATCCCCGACGGGTTCGCCTTTGATGCCTTCGGCAACCTGTGGATCACGCTGATTCTGAGCGAGCGTCTCGTGGCCTTGACGCCCGAGGGCGAGCTGCTCACCTTGCTCGACGACGGGCATCCGGTGGCGCTCGCCGAGTTCGAACACCATTTTGCCGCCGGCACGGTGACGCCCGACGCGATGGGCGCCTGCCAGGGCACGCTGGCCCCCTGCATGGCCAGCATCACTTTTGGAGGACCTGATCTGTGCACCGTCTACCTGGGCAGCCTGATGGGCACGACGCTGGCGAGTTTCCGCAGCCCCGTGCCGGGTTTTCCACTGTCGCACTGGAACGCATGAACGCCAACCACTCGCCCACGCGACGCGCACTGCTTGCGGCCACAGCCGCCTGGCTGGCCGTCGGGCCAGCCCGGGCGCAGACCTATCCGTCGCGACCGGTGCGCCTGATCGTGCCGGCACCGGCCGGCACGTCGCCCGACATCGTTGCACGGCTGTGGGGTGAGCGCTTTGCCAGGGCCACGGGCCAGGCGGTGGTGGTGGACAACAAGCCGGGCGCCAGCACCTTTCTGGCCGCGCAGGCCGTGGCGGCAGCGCCGGCCGACGGCCACACGCTGCTTTACACCGTCAACAGCACGTTCTCGATCAACCCCTTCGTCTTCAAGAAGCTGCCTTACAAGTCCGAGGACTTTGCACCCGTCACGCGCATGCTGTCGGTGCCCTATGTGCTGCTGGTGTCGGCCCAGTCGCGCGTGCGCACGCTGGCCGATCTGATCAACGAAGCCAAGGCGCGCCCGGGGCAGCTGAACTATTCCAGCGGTGGCATCGCCAGCGGCTTCCATGTGGCCACCGCCCGTCTGCTCAACGAAGCCGGCGTGACGATGACGCACGTGCCTTACAAGGACTACTTCATGCCCGACCTGATCGCCCAGCGCATCGACGTCGGCTTCGACGCCAGCACCGGGGCCATCCCTCAGATCCGTGCCGGCAAGGTGCGGGCGCTGGCGGTGACCAGTGCCCGGCGCATCGAGGCCTTGCCCGACGTGCCGGCCATCGCCGAGACCTTTCCGGGCTTCGTCGCCGACTCCTGGCACGGCCTGTTTGCCCCACGGGGCACACCCGATGCGGTCATCAACACCCTGGTGGCGCAGTCGCAGCGCATCGTGGACGCACCGGATTTCCGCGCTGCGCTGCGCGACTTCGCGTTGACGCCGGTGGGTGGTGGCGCGGAGGCGTTCCGCCGTTTTCTGGCCGACGACGCCCAAACATGGGCGAAGGTGGTCAGGGACAACCAGATCACCAACGAATGAGTTGAAAACCAAGGAGACACCCCATGACCCCGTCCCAAACAAAACCCAAGCGCCGCCTGGTCGATCTGTCGATCTACCTGGAGAACGACGTGTTGTCCGACCCGCCGCCGCTGGCGCCGAAGATCACCTACCAGCAGCATGCCGACACGGTGGGCGATTTCATGCAGATGCTGCCCGGCATGCAGCCGGAAGATCTGCCGGGTGGCGAGGCCGCTGCGGCCGAGTGGGTCACCCTCACCACGCACAGCGGCACGCACCTGGATGCGCCCTGGCACTTTCACTCCACGCAGGACGCGAAGCTGGGCGAGAGCAAGCCGTCGATCACCATCGACCAGGTGCCGCTGGAGTGGTGCTTTCAGCCGGGCGTGAAGCTCGACTTCCGGCACTTCCCCGATGGCTACGTGGTCACGGCCAACGACGTGGAGCGTGAACTGACCCGCATTGGACACACGCTGGAGCCGCTGGACATCGTGGTCGTCAACACCCGCGCGGGCTCGCGCTACGGCCACAACGACTACGTCAACACCGGCTGCGGCATGGGCTACGAGGCCACCATGTACCTGCTGGAGCGCGGTGTGCGCCTCACCGGCACCGACGCCTGGAGCTGGGACGCACCGTTCTCGTACACCGCGCAAAAAGTGGCCGAGACCGGCAACAAGGCGTTGATCTGGGAAGGCCACAAAGCCGGTCGTGACATCGGCTACTGCCACATCGAGAAGATGCACAACCTCGAAGCCCTGCCGCCCCACGGCTTCACCATCAGCTGTTTCCCGCACAAGATCCGGGGTGCCTCGGCCGGCTGGACCCGGGCCGTTGCCATCTTCGAGGACTGACCCATGCAGCGCCGGTGGATAACGAGGCTCGTCTGTTTTCTGGTGCTTGGCCTGGTTGGCTTCATGGCGACCCAGGCGAGGGGACAATCGGTGCCCATCCGGATCGGTATGTCGCTGCCGCTGACGGGCCCTGCGGCGTCCTTTGGCGAAGGGCTGCGCCACGGCGCCGAGCTGGCGGTGGCGCGGGCCAATGCGGCCGGTGGCGTTGCCAGGCGCCCCCTGGAGCTTGTGGTGCTGGACGATGGTGGTCAGGTCCGGCAGGCGGAATCCAATGCGCTGGAACTGGTGCAGCGCGGCGTCGTTGCGTTGACCGGGGTACACGGTGCCGAGGCCGTCGCGGCGGTGGACGCGGTGCTCTCTGCCCGGTCGTCCTCTGCCACGCCGCCCCTGGTCGGCCCTGTCACCGGAGACGAGGCCCTTCGGACGCCGCCGCGACCGAACCTGTTCTTCGTGCGCGCCAGCATCACCGACGAAGCGCGTGCCGCGATGCTTCACCTGGACACGCTGGGCATCACCCGCTACGCCGTGCTGGCGCAGGACGGACCCTTTGGCGACGCCGGTCTGCAGAGCATGTTGACCGAGCTGGTCCGGATTGCCATCCGCCCGGTGGCCGTAGAGCGCCTGCCCGCCAATGTGTCTGCCGACAACCTGCGCGTGATATTGGAACGTGCATGCAAACAGACTCCCCAGGTGCTGATTCTTGCAATGGAGGCCTCCAGTGTCGAAATCGCCGTCAACGCGGCCAGGTCGTTGCGCTGCGCCGGGCAGTTTTTGACGTTCAGTGAAGTGGGCGCGGCGTGGGCCAGCCGCCAGGAAGCGCTCAAGGCCCAGCACCCGATGGCGGGCGTGCTGGTGACACAGGTCATGCCCCACCCGACGAACCGCGCCAATCCGCTGGCGGCCGAGTACCAGGACGCATTGAAAGCGGCCGGGGCACGTCCGGGCGACTATCCCTCCATGGAAGGCTACTTCGCCGTTCGGGTGATCGAGTCCGCACTGCGACTGTGTGGTGCGGAGATCGGCCCGGCCTGTTTGAGAAGCACCCTGGAGAGCCGACCGATCGAACTGGCTGGCCAGAGTGTGCGCCTGGGGACATCGCGGCGGATCGAACTCCCCTTTGTCGACATCACCCTGATGACGAAAGAGGGACGCTTCCGCCGATGAGTGAGAGCGCTGAGCCATACGTTTCCGGTCGACTCAAACTTTGCAACAGTGAGGCTGCTATGCCACCAACCACCCATGGAACCACACGCCGCAGCACGCTTGCCACGCTGCTGGCGCTGGCCTGCAGCACCGTCACGGCCCAGGGCACTTCGACTGCGCGCGCGCTGCGGCTCGTCGTGCCGTTTCCGCCTGGCGGGCTCAACGACAGCGTGGGCCGCCTGCTGGCCGACGCCATGCAGCCTGCCTTGGGGCAGCCGGTCGTCGTCGACAACCGTTCGGGCGCCTCGGGCCTGATCGGTACCCAGGCCGTCGCGTCAGCGGTGCCGGACGGTTCCACCCTGTTGGTCACCTCGACCAGCAACCACGTGCTGGCGCCTTTGATGCAAGGCGGCGACAAGGACCCCGCGGCCGATCTGGTGCCCGTGGGGCTGGCCCTGCGCACCGTCGGTGTGCTGGTGGTGCCCGCTGACGTGCCGGCGCGCAGTCTGGCCGACTTGGTCGCGCTGGCGCGCAGCAAGCCACGGGCGTTGAACTACGGCAGTTCGGGGCAAGGCAGCGCGAACCACCTGCAGACACATCAGTTCGCCACGCTGGCCGGCATCGAACTGGTCCATGTGCCTTACCGCGGCGGTGGTCCGCTGGTGTCGGCGTTGATATCGGGCGAAGTGCAGTTCGCACTGCTGGACTTTGCGAGTGTGGCGTCGGCCCTGTCCAGCGGGCGTCTGCGCGCCTTGGCCCAGTCAGGCGCCAAGCGCCACGTCGGCTTGCCGACCGTGCCCACGCTGACGGAGGCCGGCTTTGCCGGCTTGGACACGTCGTTCTGGATCGGCCTGGCCGCCCCCCACGGCACGCCCCCTGCCGCCGTCGCGCGATGGAATGCGGCTCTCAACAGCGCTCTGGCGCAGACGGCCATCAAAGCCCGCGCTCAGGCGCTGGGGTGGTCGCTGGTGGGTGGGGCACCCGAGGTGCTGACCCGCACCGTTGCACAAGACCGCGAAGCTTTCACAACCGCCGCCGCATCGCTGCGGATCGAACCACCCAAGTAACCAGGAGAACCCATGTCTTTCCCCACCATCCACCGCGTGGTCACCGGCCATGATCACGAAGGCAAGGCCATCATTTCGAGCAACGGCCCGCTGTCCACCGTGGCCGATATTGCCGCGATTCCGGGCACGGTGTTCCACGAGGTCTGGAGCACCGCTGGCACCCCTGCGCCGGTGGACAACGGTACCGACCCGACGCTGGGTCCGCTGAAGTTGCCCCCGCCTGCGCAGGGCACGCGCATCCGCTTTGTCGACATCCCGCCCGACACGGCCGAGTTCCTCGCGCACGGGGCGTCGAACATGAAAGCCGCCTTCAGCCAGATCGGCGACGAGAGCGCGTCCACCGTCAAGGCCCACTCGCCGCATCCGCTGATGCACCGCACCGAAAGCGTGGACTACGGCGTGGTGATCGAGGGCGAGCTGACCCTGGTGCTCGACGACAGCGAAGTGCAGCTCAAACCCGGCAGTGTGGTGGTGCAGCGTGGCACCAACCATGCCTGGGCCAACCGCTCGGGCAAGCCCTGCCGTATCCTGTTCGTGCTGGTCGATGGCCAGTACGACCCGGCCATCGCGGCCGCACTGGCCCGAGCTTGAAGCCCCCGCCCGGCCTGTTCGGTCGCACCGACCAGCGGGCATGCCACTCTTTGCGAAAGCCCAAGCCATGAACCTGAACGAACGCGCCCTTGCGGCACTGCAAGCCTGTGTGGGCAGCGAACACCTGCGCTACCACGACGATGCCCGCACGCACGCCGATCCCTACGCCTTCGGCTCCGTGCACCGTGCGCATCCGGGTGCGGTGGTCATGCCGGCCTCGGTGGAAGAGCTGCGCGCCGTGCTGGCCGTGGCGCGCGAACACCGCCTGCCGTTGTGGACGGTGTCCACCGGCAGGAACCTGGGCTACGGCGGCGCGTCGCCGCGCACCGATGGCGCGGTGGTGGTGGACCTGCAGCGCATGAACCGCGTGCTGGAGGTCAACGAGGAACTGGGCTATGCGGTGGTCGAGCCCGGTGTCCGCTTCCTGGATCTGTATGCCCACCTGCAGCAGCACGGCCACCGGATGTTGATGTCGGTGCCCGACATCGGCTGGGGCAGCCCGATCGGCAACGCACTGGAGCGGGGCTTCGGCTACGCGCCGCTGTGGGACCACAGCGCCCACCTGTGCGGGCTCGAAGTGGTGATGGCCAACGGGCGCGTGGTGCGCACCGGCATGGGGGCCATGGACGGCAACGCCGCCTGGCATCTGTACAAGGGGGGCTTCGGTCCATCCCTGGACGGGCTGTTTCAGCAGTCCAACCTCGGCATCGTCACCCGGGCGGGCGTGAACCTGATGCGCCAACCCGAGTCGGTGGTCACCTGCCACGTCAAGACCGCGTCGTCCGACGACGTGGCACCGCTGGTGGCCTTGCTGCGACCCCTGCTGCTGGACGGCACCATCCAGAGCAACGCCATCATCGGCAATGCCACCGTCATCGCGTCGATGATGAGCGAGCGCCCGCGCTGGTGGAGCGGGCCCGGCGCCATGCCCGAGCACGCCGTGGTGGCCATGGCCGATGCCCTGGGGTTGGGGCGGTGGAACGCCCGTTTCGGTCTGTATGGCCACCCCAGCATGACCCGCGCCCGTGCCGCCATCGTTCGCGAAGCCTTGCAGGCCTTGCCGGGTGCGCGGATCGAGACGCGCGAATACAGCAGCGACATCGACCCCGCCAAGGTCCACCCCGCGGACCACGCGCAACTGGGCATTCCCGGTACGGCGCTGGTGCGCATGGCCGCCTGGCGCGGCGGCACCCCGGCGCACACCGACTTTTCCCTGGTCTGCCCGGCGACCGAAGCACACGTGACGCGCCAGCTCGGGCTGATCCAGTCCACGGTGGAGGCCCAGGGTTTCGACTACGCCGGTGGCTTCACCCTGGGAGGACGCCACGCCATCGCCCTGGCCTTGCTGTCCTTCGACAAGGACAACGCCGACGAATCGGCGCGCGTGCACACCTTGTTCGAACAGCTGATCGACAAGAGCGTGGCGGCCGGCTATGCACCCTACCGGGCCCATCCGGCCTTCATGGACCGCATCAGCCAGGCCTATGGTTTCAACGACCACGCCTTGCGCGACGTGGCCGAATCCATCAAGAACGCACTCGACCCGCTGGGCATTCTGTCGCCCGGCAAACAAGGCATCTGGCCGGGCCGTCCCGGTCTGAACAAGGACCACACATGAAGCTCGCCACCCTTCGCAACGGCGGCCGCGACGGCCGCCTCGTCGTCGTTTCGCACGATCTGCGCCGCGCGATCGATGCCGCCACCATCGCGCCCACCCTCATTGATGCGATGGAACACTGGGACCAGGTGCAACCCGCGTTGCAGGCGCTGTCCATCGCACTGGACGCGGGCACGGCCCCGGGCGTGTTCGACTTCGACCCGACACAGGCCATGGCGCCCTTGCCGCGTGCACCGCAGTGGCTGGACGGATCGGCCTTCCTCAACCACAGCAAGCTCATGGACCAGGCCTTCAACAAGCCGCCCCCTCCGCTGGTGGACACCGTGCCCCTGATGTACCAGGGTGCGAGCGACGATTTTCTGGGGCCCCACGACGAGGCACCCCTGCCCACCGAGGACGACGGCATCGACTTCGAGGGCGAGTTCGGCGTGATCACCGGGCCCGTGCCCATGGGGGTGTCGCCCGAAGACGCGCTGGGCTGCGTTCGGCTGCTGGTGCAGATCAACGACTGGAGCCTGCGTGCGCTGGGTCCGCATGAGATGAAGACCGGCTTCGGCTTCCTGCAGGCCAAGCCCTCCACGGCCTTTGCACCGGTGGCCATCACGCCCGACGAACTGGGCGATGCCTGGCGCGACGGCCGGGTGCAGATGCGGCTGCAGGTTCAGTGGAACGGTGAGCGCTTTGGCGAGCCGCACGGTGGCGAGATGAGCTTTCACTTTGGCCAGCTGATGGCCCACGCCGCCCGTACCCGCCGTCTGAGCGCCGGCAGCATCGTCGGCTCCGGCACGGTCAGCAATGCGGCGCGCAGTGCCGGCTCGGCCTGCATATCCGAGCGCCGTGTGATCGAGAAGATCGACGAAGGCGAGACCCGCACCGGCTTCATGCAGTTCGGCGACCGCGTGCGCATGCAGGCGGTTTTCGAGGATGGCCGACCCGGCCCCTTCGGCGTGATTGACCAGCGCGTGGTTTCGGCGAAGGGGGCCGTCTGATGCGCTGCCGGTGACGGGTGCGGCTGGGTTGTCGGGCGAGCCCTGGTGCGGAGCCTCTCAGGGGCTGCCTGGCGGACAGCTTCTGGAACCGCTGTTGGTCACCGACCTGTCGCCGGATCAGCAACCGACGATCCGTGCCTTGCACCCTTGCCGGGTGACCTCATAGACCATCCAACCTGGGCTCGTTCGTGCGGTCATGGCACCGCATCGTCCGCCTGACCTGCGTGCCAGGCGGTGCGACCGAATCCCGGCCTGTGCCGGCTCGCCCCGCAACCTGGACGTCACGCAACCACCGTTGACTCCACGCGCCGGCCCGCGGCGCGCAGCCCGCCGCTGCCGACCTGGCGGCTGACCATGATGGAGCTGGCCGAAAGCGCCGGATGTGCCAGCGACGCACATACCGACACGCTGGCGCGCCGCCGGGCGCTGGAAGCCAGCGCGACGCCATTCCTCGGGTGACCCGCCCCCTGCGCAGGCCTGCGCCGGGGGCGTTCGCCTGCGCGAGTTGGTTTGTTGCTTTCCGTTACCAAGGGATTTCCCTATGTATTGCTTGAGTTGATATAGATCATGACTAAGAACTGTTTTTTGTTGTAGCAGTGTTTCCCTACAGTGCGCTCCTTGTTGACACATTACACATGGAGACCGTACTTTGCATGCCTCAAATACCCCGCTGACAACGGTCCTTGCTTCCTTGCCTGTGGCCGGGACAGGAACGCAGCAGCGATGACCTACAGCCGTGATTTGCTCAGGGTGAGGGTCAGCGCCGTCGCGGACGAGGCGCAAGGCATCCGAAGCTTCGAGCTGGTTGACGAGGGCGGTGGCGCGTTGCCCGCCTTCTCGGCCGGTGCTCACATCGATGTGACGCCACCCGGTGGCCCCACACGCCAGTATTCGTTGTGCAACAACCCCTCGGAGCGCCACCGCTACCTCATCGCGGTGCAGCGCGAACCCGCCAGCCGCGGTGGCTCGGTGTCGATGCACGAACGGGTGAACGTGGGTGACCTGCTGACCATCAGCGCACCGAAGAACCACTTCCCGCTGGCGCAGGAAGGTGGCAGCAACCTGTTGCTGGCTGCGGGCATCGGCGTCACGCCGATCCTGTCCATGGCCGAGCGCCTGCACGCGGCCGGAGCCGATTTCCGGATGCATTACTGCACCCGCTCGAAGCAACGCACCGCGTTCCACCAGCGCATCACGAAGGCGCCTTATGCCGCGAAGGTGAGCTTCCACTTTGGCGACGGCGAGCCGGCGCAGCGGTTTGACGTGACAGCACAGATGCCGCACCCCGAGTCCGGCACGCACCTGTATGTGTGCGGGCCCAGTGGCTTCATGGAGGCGGTGCTCACCGCGGCGCGGGCGCGCAACTGGCCCGAGTCGCACGTGCACCGCGAGTACTTCGGCGCGTCCGTCCAGCCGATCGCGGCCGATGACGGTTTCGAAGTGGTGGCGGCGCGCACCGGCACGCTCGTCATGGTGCCGCCGGGCAAGACCGTGCTGCAGGCGCTGGCGGAGGCCGGTATCGAGGTGCCGTTTTCCTGCGAGCAGGGCGTGTGCGGCACCTGCCTGACGCGCGTGGTCGATGGCACACCCGAGCACCGCGACATGTACCTCACACCCGACGAGCAGGCGGCGAACGACCGGTTCATGCCGTGCTGTTCCCGCAGCGTTTCACGGCGGTTGGTGTTGGATCTGTAGGTGGCCGCCTCTTTCGAAGAGCGGCCTTGACGAACCCATTTTTTTTAAGGAGACAGACAATGTCAAAACCCATTGGCGTCGGCGGCAAGGCCGTCCTGACGATTGGCCACATGGCCGGAATGATCGACATGGTGGCGCTGCCACTGTGGATCGGCGGCTTGATGCAGCACTACCAGTTCAGTCCCCAGGACGCGGGCATCACGGTGACGCTGTTCCTGCTGGGCATGGTGATCGCCAGCGCGGTGATTGCTCCCCTGTTCAACCGGATTCCACGGCGCCCCATCGTCGTGGGCGGCTTTGCGCTGGCGGCAGCCTGCTTTTTGTTCATGGTGCGCCTGCCCATCGACAGGGCGAGCTTCGACCTGCTCGTGCCCTTGCACGCGCTGGCCGGGCTGGGTGCCGGCTGCGGGCTGTCGCTGGTGCACGGCTCCATTGGCCGCACGGACAATCCTCATCGGCTCTTCGGCATGGTCAACCTGGCCGTGGCCGTGCTCGGTATCGCCGTGTTCGCTGCGGTGCCCGGTCTGGTGGTGCGGTACGGTGCATCGGTGTTGTTCCTGGTCTTCGCCGTCGCCATGGGCGTGGCGGCGGTGGTGTCGCTGGTCGGGTTTCCCGATATGGGTGATGAAGCGCCGCGGCCGGCAGAGGGTGCGCGGACAGGAGGCGCTTCCAGGCTGATCTGGATGCCGATCGGTGTGGTGATCTGCCTCACGCTGAACCAGTCGATGGTGTTTGCCTTTGTCGAGCGCATCGGCGCGGCGCGCGGCTTCGGCGCCGGTGATGTCCAGGCCGTGCTGGTGACGCTCGGGTTCGTCAACCTGCTGCCCGGACCGCTGGCGGCCTGGATGCAGCACCGTGTTTCCCCATTGGCCGTGGGCCTTGCCGGGCCGGTCGGTCAGGCGGTGCTTGCGCTCACGCTGTCGAGCTCGCTGGTGTTTGCACCGTATGCACTGACCGTGGTGTTGTACGTGTCCATGGTCATCTTCACGCACACCTTCCTGTTCGGCCTGCTCTCCAGGCTGGACCCCAGCGGCCGGGCCACCAGCGGGACACCCGCGATGATGATGATGGGCTCGTGTCTGGGGCCGGCCGTCGGTGGCTTCATCGTGTCCGCTTTCGGCTATCAGGGTCTGGGCTGGGCGGCCTGCGCCGTGGCCTTGGTGGCGGTGGCGCTCATGCTGCGGCTGCGCGCTCAGCTCCGCGGGCACGAAGACGCCAGCCTGCGCGCCTTCGCCTGAGGAAAAGGCCATGGACTACCTGATGAACTGCTGGTACGTCGCTGCCTGGAATCACGAGGTCGGCGGCGAGCGCCTGCTGGGCCGCGTGCTGCTGGATCAGCGCGTCGTGCTGTACCGGGGGGCAAGTGGATCGGTTCACGCGCTGGAGGACCGCTGCCCCCACCGGTTCGCCCCGTTGCACATGGGGACGGTGTGCGCAGAGGCGATCCGCTGCGCCTACCACGGCCTGGAGTTCGGCGTTGACGGCAAGTGCACGCACAACCCCCATGGAAACGGGGCGATCCCTTCCGGGGCCAAGGTGCGGAGCTACCCGGTGGTGGAGCGCGACAGCCTGGTGTGGATCTGGATGGGTGACAGCGAGCGCGCCAACCCGCAAGACATCCCCCGCTTCGAGTCGATGGACCCGGATACGCACCATGTGGGCAAGGACTACCTGCTCGCCCGGGCGCACTACCAGCTCGAAGTGGACAACATCATGGACCTCAGCCACATCGACTACCTCCATCCGGGCACGCTGGGCGGTGGAGCGGACAAGAACGCCGAAACGAGCGTGGTGCAGGACGGCAGCCGCGTGTGGTCGTACCGGCTGGCCCGCAACGAGCGCTTGTCACCCGAGCTTGAGGCGCGCAACCGGCTGGAGCCAGGCACCCGTGTCGACCGCTGGCTGGATGTGCGCTGGGATCCGCCGGGCGTGATGGAGCTGCAAGTGGGCTTCGCGCCTGCCGGCACCCCGGAGCCACGGACCCAGGGCAAGGTGCGGCTGTTCCAGCACATCTTCACACCCGAGACGCGGCAGACCACCCACTACTGGTTCGGCACCAGCGTGCCGCGTGCCGCGGGCCCACAAGGCGAGCAGATCGTGGCCGAGATGGTGCGTTTTCTGCGGCTGCCTTTCGAAACCGAAGACCTGCCCATGCTCGAAGCGCAACAGCGCGTGATGGGCGGTGCGGACTTCTGGAGCCTCAAACCCATTCTGCTGCCCGGAGACGCGGCCGCCGTGCGGTCGCGTCGCGTGCTCGACCAGCTCATTCAACGCGAGCGTCAGGCCGGTGACGCTCCAAGGAACTGAACATGATGACTCTCTACGGCGACCTCCGGTCGCGCGCCCACCGTGTGGCATGGATGCTCAAGGAGCTGGGAACACCCTTCGAGCACGTGCCCACCCACTTTCTGGACGGCAGCACCCGCACGCCCGAATACCTGGGCATCAACCCCAATGGCCGCGTGCCGGCCTTGAAGGACGGCGATCTGGTGCTGTTCGAATCGCTCGCCATCAACCTGTACCTGGCGCGCAAGCACGGCGGGCCGCTGGCACCGGTCGATCTGCGGGAAGAGGCGCTGGCGACGCAGTGGACGATCTGGGTGCTGACCGAGATCGAAAAGCCCCTGCTGCTGACCGCGGCCAACCTGTTCCTCTTTGCAGAGGACGAGCGCAACGCGCAGGAGGCGGCCGCCATGACGCGCAAGCTCAGCCGCCCCTTCAAGGTGTTGGACGCGCATTTGCGCGAGCGGCCCTACCTGCTCGGTGATCGCTTCACGGTCGCCGATCTCAACGTTTCCTCGGTCATGACCTTGGCGCCTCTGTCCAGCATGGACCTGGGCGAGTGGCCGGCGCTGAATGCGTGGCTGTCGCGGTGCCTGGAGCGCCCCGCGGCGGCCGACTGGAAACCGATCAAGTTCCGCATCCCGCGCCCGCCGACGCCTCTGGCGATGCTGGAATCGTTCGTCTGATCGCCCATTTTTTTCAACCCAGCCGGCGTTGACCGGCACCACGGAGACAACAAGCATGACAAGCATGAGCCCACGACTTGCACCCCTGACCTTGGCCGCCCTTGGCCTCATCGGCGCCACCGCCCAGGCCCAGACCACCCCACTGTCGTTTTACGGCACGGTTGACCTGGGCATTGGCAAGCTGGCCTCTCAACCCCCCGGCCCGCCGAACGCGCCGGTCACCAGCGTGACCGGTGTGCACAACGGTGGTTTGCAGACCAGCTATTTCGGAATGCGCGGCACCGAAGACCTGGGTGATGGACTGAAGGCCAAGTTCCAGCTGGAGTCCTTTATTCGCGCCGACACCGGCGCGTCGGGCCGCTTCAACCCCCCGGGACCACCGCAGGACCCGTTCTGGTCGCGCTCTGCGTGGGTCGGCCTGGAGGGCGGTTTTGGTGAACTGCGTCTGGGCAACAACACCAACCCGGCCTGGCTGGCCAACGTGTTCACCAGCGCCATGGGTGGCAACTCGCTGTTCTCGCCTTCGTTCCGCCAGCAGTACAACGGCAGCACCCGTGGCTACATGGCACAGGACACCGGCTTGCCCAATTCGGTGAGCTACTCGTCGCCCAATCTGGCGGGCACAGTCGTCACCGTCAACCTGCAGGCTGCCGAAGGGTCCGGCTCCGGCAACAACGTCAACGCCAGCGTTGTCCACCGATCGGGCCCGCTGCTGCTCGCGGCAGCCGGTGCCCGGGTGCAGCACGTGCCGGTGCCCGATCCGGCCGGCACGCTGGACGAGCAGTTCTTGATGCTGGGTGCGAGCTACGACTGGAAGGTGGTGAAGTTCTTTGCCCAGTACACGGACTTCAAGGACAAACTGGGCAACCTCAAGATCAAGACGCCCCACATCGGCCTGACGGCGCCGCTGGGAACCGGTCAGTTTCAGCTGGCCTGGGCCGAAGGCAAGACCACCGGTGCGGCCAGCAGCAAGCGCACCACCACCAGCGCGGGTTATGTGCACCCGCTCTCGCGCCGCACCCAGCTGTACCTGATGGTGGCCAACGATGAGTTGCCGGTGGGTACGGCCAAGAGCTACCTCACGGGCATCCGTCACACGTTCTGATCGCCTCAACCAGGCGTGTTTATCAACGGTGCCGGACGATCTGCCGGCACCCACCCTTCAGGAGACAAACCATGACCACACCCACTCAACCCATGACCCGGCGCCGTGTGATGACGGCTGCTGCTGCCGGCTCCCTCGGTCTGGCCTTCCCGACGCTGCGCGCGCAGGGTCTGCCACCCTTGGCCCGCGTCCTGGTCGGCTTTGCGGCCGGGGGCTCACCCGACTACGTGGCACGGCGACTCGCCGAGGGACTCACCGGCAAACTGGCGGCGAGCGTCGTCGTCGAAAACCGCCCCGGCGCTGGCAGCCGCATTGCCCTGGACGCCGCACGCCAGTCGCCGCCCGACGGCCTGACGCTGCTGCTGTCCCCGGCGGGCATCGTCGCCACCAACCCCCACACCTACCGCCAGCTCAACTACGACCCGGTCAAGGACCTGACACCGATCACGTTGACCAACACACTGTCTTTCGGTTTTGCCGTCGGACCTGCGGTGCCCCCCCATGTGCGTGACATCGCCAGTTTCGCTGCCTGGGCAAAAGGGCAGTCCGGCACCATCGCGTTTGGTACGCCGGCCGCCGGCGCCCCGCCGCACTTTATCGGAGATTTGCTCAGCCGCAGTCTCAAGCTGGGCATGACCCATGTGGCCTACCGGGGTGGGGCTCCGGCGCTCAACGACTTGTACGGGGGATCGATTGCCTCACTGTCGCTGACGCTTGGTGACCTGATCAAGCCGGCCGAGGCGCAGCGTCTGCGTATCCTGGCCGTGTCTGGCAGCAAACGCTCTGTATTTGCGCCCGAGGTGCCAACGTTTGCAGAGCAAGGCATCAAGAGTCTGGATCGGAACGACTGGTTTGGACTGTATGTGGCGGGAAAGGCGGCGCCCGAGGTCGTGCAGCGGCTTTCGGCCATCACCAAAGACATACAGACGGGAGATGCCTACCAGAAGGCGATGCGCAGCTACTTCCTTGAGCCGGCGTGGAGCACCCCGCAGGAGCTTGCCCAACGGGGGCAGGAGGACCTGTTGTATTGGGGTCCCATCATCAAGGCATCCGGCTTCACGGCCGATTCCTGACCCGCCTTCGGAGGCTCAAGGCCGTCGCAGACATTGAGCGGACTGATGCGGTCCATCACCCGAAACTGTTTTTCAACGCGACGGTGCACCGGTACCGTGTGCGCCTTCGCAACGATTCCATTCGGAGGCACCGCTCTTGTCAACCCAGTCCCTCTCTCGCCGTGGCAACAGCCCGGAGATTTCATTCCTTTTCTTCCCATGAAACCTGTTCACCTGTTGATTGACGGCCAATCGGTGCCCGCGACCGGCGGTGCCTGCTTTCACCGCCAGAACCCGCTCGACCCCAAGGAAACAACGGTGGCCGCGGCCGCCACACCGGCCGACTGCATCGCGGCCGTGGACGCCGCCGCGCGTGCCTTCCCCGCCTGGTCCGCCACAGGGCCGGGCAAGCGTCGCGCGTTGTTGATGGCGGCGGCCCACGAGATCGAAGCCCGCGCCAGCGACTTTGCCGACGCGATGGCGCGAGAGACCGGTGCGTCCCGCCTGTGGGCCGGCTTCAACGTGCACCTCGCCGCCGGCATGCTGCTCGAAGCGGCCGCGCTCACCACGCAAGTGGGTGGCGAAGTCATTCCGTCGGATGTCCCCGGCAACCTCGCCATGGCCATGCGTGTGCCCGCAGGCGTGGTGCTCGGCATTGCGCCCTGGAACGGACCGGTGATCCTGGGTGTGCGCGCTCTCGCGGTGCCGCTGGCTTGCGGCAATACCGTGGTGATGAAAGGCTCCGAGCTGTGCCCCGCCACACACCAACTCATCGTGGAGGCGCTGCAGGCCGCGGGCATGCCCCCGGGCGTGGTGAACTTCATCTCGAATGCGCCGGAAGATGCGGCCACGGTGGTGGAGACCTTGGTGGCGCACCCAGCGGTGCGCCGTGTCAACTTCACCGGATCGACCCATGTCGGGCGCATCATCGGTGTGCTGTGTGCGCAGCACCTCAAGCCTGCCGTGCTGGAACTCGGTGGCAAGGCCCCCTTCGTCGTGCTGGACGATGCGGACATCGATGCCGCCGTGGCCGCCGCTGCGTTTGGCGCGTTTGCCAACTCCGGCCAGATCTGCATGTCCACCGAGCGCATCGTCGTTGACGAAAAGGTCGCGGACGGGTTCGTGGCCCGGCTCGCCGAGAAGGCGCGCAGTCTGGCGGTTGGTGACCCTCGCGACACGTCCGCCGGCCCGCGGCCGCTGGGTGCGGTGGTGGGCCAGGCCACCGTGGACCGCTGCAATGCGCTGATCGACGACGCGCTGGCCAAGGGCGCGCAGCTCGTCTGCGGTGGCAAGGCCGACTCGCTGATGGTGCAGGCCACCTTGCTCGACCACGTCACGCCGGCCATGCGCATCTATTCCGAAGAGTGCTTCGGCCCGGTGAAGCCGGTGGTGCGGGTGAGCGGCGAAGAAGCCGCCATCGCCTGCGCCAACGACAACGCCTATGGCCTCTCCGCCGCGGTCTTCAGCCGAGACCTGGCCCGCGCCTGGCGTGTCGCGCAGCGCATCGAATCGGGCATCTGCCACATCAACGGCCCCACCGTGCACGACGAGGCCCAGATGCCTTTCGGTGGTGTCAAGGGGTCTGGCTATGGCCGCTTCGGTGGCAAGGCCGGCATCGATGCGTTCACCGAGCTGCGCTGGCTGACCCTGCAGACCCAGCCTCGCCACTACCCGTTCTGAACAAGCGCGCTGCCCTTGCGCCGGCCATTTTCACATCACCACCTTCCATTCATTCCTTTCAGGTTGACCAGCATGAGCGACATGACGATTCCCTTCTCCAAGCCCACAGGCCTTCGCTTTCCCGACGACATTGTGTTCCGTGGCTACGCCGCGCCTTCGCGCGTGGAGGGTGACGTGCACGACCTGGAAGTCGTGGGCCAGATTCCCCCTGAGCTCAACGGCGCCTTCTACCGCAACAGCGCCGATCACACCTATCCGCCGCTGCTGGGCAAAGACATCTTCCTCAACGGCGATGGCATGGTCCACATGGTGCGCTTCGAGAACGGGCACGCCGACCTGAAAACCCGCTACGTGCGCACACGCAAGTTCGAGCTCGAACGCAAGGCCCGCCGCGCGCTGTTTGGTGCCTACCGCAACCCCTTCACCGATTCGGCCGAAGTGGCCGGAGAGGACAACAACACCGCCAACACCGCCGTGCTGTGGCACCACGGCAAGCTGTACGCGCTCAAAGAGTCCGGCCTGCCCTACGAGCTCGATCCGAACACGCTGGAGACCTTGGGCGAGCGCAACTTCAGCGGCAAGCTGGACCGGACCTTCACCGCACACCCCAAGCTCGATCCGGAAACGGGCGAGTGCATTGCCTTCGCGTACAACGCGCCGGGCCAGCCCAGCCGCGACATCGAGCTGTACGTGATCGCTCCGAACGGCGAGATCACCTCGCACGAAACCTTCGAAGCGCCCTACAGCTCGATGGTTCATGACTGCCTGGTCTCGCGCAACCACATCGCCTTCGTGATCTGCCCGATGGTCTGCGATTGGGAGCGGGTGAAAAACGGCGAGTCCTACTGGCACTGGGACAACACCCTCAAGACGCAGGTGGCGATCATTCCGCGCAAGGAAGGCGTCAAGGCGATCCGCTGGTACACCTGCCCCAAGGTGGCCATGCAAACGCACACCTTCAACGCCTGGGAAGAGCAAACGGATGCGGGCACGACCTTGCACCTGGACCAGTTCATCACCGAATCGGGCTGGCTCAGCCAGTTCCCGGATCTGCACGATCCCAACGCCCAGGAGAAGCCGCCCTTTGGCGAACGCTGGTCGTTCGACCTGGACAGTCCATCGCCGGCGTTTCGGATCCAGCGCCTGATCAACCAGATCGGCGAAATGCCCGCGATCGATCCGCGCTTTGCGATGAAGCGGGCGCGCCACTTCTGGTTCGGCACCAACAACCCGGCGATCGGACCCATGCTGGCGTGGGGCCCGAAAGGCCCGCCGTTCACCTGTGTCGGTCACTTCGACGAAGCGGCCAAGCAGCTGAACTTCTGGTACGCCGGCCCCGATTCCGCCCCGGAGGAGCCGCACTTCGTTCCCCGCAGCGCCGACGCGCCCGAAGGCGACGGCTGGATCCTGACCATGGTGGGGCGGCGCACCGAGAACCGTACCGATCTGGTGATCCTGGACGCGCTGCACCTGGACCGCGGCCCGGTCGCCGTGGTGAAGTTTCCCTATCGGGTGCACGAAGGGTTCCACGGCATCTGGGTCGGTGCGCAGGCACTCGGCTGGTAAGCCCTCAGAAGGAGCATGGCATGACCCGCTTTGGATATTGCGCACGTTGCTTGGTTCTGTTGCTGGCGGTGGCGTTGCTCCCAGCGGCATCGTTCGCACAGCCGATCGTCCTGGCCCACATCGGCCCCTTCACAGGGCCTGCCGCCAACGACGCGCGCGACCTCAACGCCGGCATGCTGGCCTACCTTTCACAGGTGAATGCCAGGGGCGGTGTTGCCGGGCGGAAGCTGGAGTTGGTGACGCTGGACGACCACTACGACAGAGCGGAGTTTTCAAAGCAGTTCGCAGAGGCTCAGGCGCGGGGTGCGGTGGCGTTGCTGTCCCCCTTGGGACTGAATGCCATGCGCGCCTTGCTGGAGGATCAGCTCCTCGAACGCAGTGACATGGTGGTGGTGAATTCCCTGCCCGGCGCCACGCCATTTCGTTCGCCCGGTCATCCGCGCCTTTTCCACATTCGCGCCAGCGATCGTCAGCAGATCGAAAAAATCCTGCTTCAGGCGTCGGTGATCGGTGTTCGCCGGATGACGGTTCTGGTGCAGGACCTGCGTGCCGGCGAGGCCGATGTCAGAGGTGCTCAGGATGTGCGCAGCGAGACCCGTGGGCTTGAGCTGAGCATTCAGGAAATGCCTGAAAACCCGGCTGCTCTGGCAACGCTCGCACAGAACATTGCCGCCAGCGATGCACAGGCGGTCCTGGTCATTGGGTCACCTCCTCGTATGGCTGGAACGGTGGCTGTGCTGCGCAAGTCCGGTGTTCGGAGCCACATTTATGCGCTGTCCTACCTGTCACCCGATTTGCTCTCCAAAGTGGCTGGGCCGGAGACTGCCCGAGGTGTGGCCATCGCTCAGACGTACCCGAATCCGATGGGCAGAACCCTGCCTCTCCATCGTGAATTTCAGGCCACCATGCTCGATTTCGCTCCGAAACTGACGGCTTACTCGGCATTCCACCTGGAGGGGTATCTGAGCGCGCGCATGGCGGTGGAGGGCCTGCGGCGAACGTCAGGACCCCTTCGGGCAGAGGCGTTGGCAGACACCTTTCGCCGCCAAGGGCCGGTGAACCTGGGAGGTTTTCATGTCGATTTCAGCCGAGGCAATGCGGGCAGCGGCCATGTCGACATCGGTGTGATCGACGCTCGCGGGCGCCTCATCTACTGAACGCAGAACTGCTTCGGGTGTCTCGGAAGACCGCATCATGCGCCGATCCTTCAGCGTTGACCCCGTGAGAAAAATGTTTCCAAGGTTTGGCGATCTGCGGATCGCTTTTTTTGCGCTTGCTGGCCTATCTTCGTCTTCGGTTCTTAGGCCGTCGCGTGTTCAGTCGCCCGTTCAGTCCACATCGGTTGGGTGCAGGTGTCAAGCTCCACCCCAAACGGCGTAGAGCCCCGAGGTGTCATGGCCGCTTCAAATACATATAAAGTCAGTTACACCCCAGCACGTCAATAAAAAAACCCCAGAAATCAGGTGATTTCTGGGGTTTCTATTTGGTGCGGCTGGCAGGAATTGAACCCACGACCCCTTGGTTCGTAGCCAAGTACTCTATCCAACTGAGCTACAGCCGCGAAGCCAATCATTGTAGCAGTCTTTTTAGGCCCTCTGTTGCTCCGGCGGCGGCCACACCAGGACAATTGCATTTGAAGAAATTTGAGCGCAGAGGCCAAAAGCGGTGTTCACGCAAGCATTTCTCATTGCAAGTGAACCTGATGCTGATTCAAGCGTTCTCGATACTGCCCGATCCACGCACCGGTCCTGCACAGCGCCATGATCTCAAGGAGATGATCGTGATGACGCTGAGCGCCGTGCTGTGCGGGGCGGACAACTGGGTAGACGTCGCCGAGTGGGCCGGCGACAACGAAGACTGGTTCAAAAATACCTGTCGAGTTCCGTGCGATTGTGTACCCCGCCGCGAGCGGGTTTCTTTTCGTCTGGCCCTGGCGGCCACACGGTACAAAACTTGGTACTGGCGGCTACACAGTGGCTACACGGGTCAGAAACGAAAAAGCCCAACCTTTTGGGCTGGGCTTTTTCGTTGATTTCATTGGTGCCGGAGAGATGAATCGAACACCAGACCTTCTCATTACGAATGAGCGGAAGATAGTGTTTGCACGTGTTGAGTGCTGTAGATAGAATCAATACAAATCAACAGCTTACATAGTTTGAACTGGGTGTTTGCACAGTCTAAGTGTTGATTTAGGTTCACCAAAATATCAATATTCAGTCTGTAAACAGTCTGTAAAAGGGGCGCACGATGGCAAGACCCAGCAAAACCGCCGCGATTGACTACACAGCCGCCCATGACCTGACGTATGGACTGCTGGAGCGCGCCTCCTGCCCGGTTGGCGTGGCCTTTGTCCTGCTGAAGGACAGCGACAAGAAAGGTTTGCGCCTGCGCGTCACAAAGTCCGGAGGCAAGCATTGGCAGTTCGAGACACGCATCAAGGGCAAGCTGTTTACCCGTGCGCTGGGTGAATGGCCTGCTGTATCGCTTGACGATGCGAGAACGGAGGCACATCGCCTGCGTGGACTGGCGGAAAAAGGGCAAGACCCCCGCGAACTAGAACGCGAAGCCGCCCGCGAAAAAGAGCGGGTTCAAGCTGCTGAACGAGCCGTCCAAGTCGCCGCAGATGCCGCGGCCGCTGCCCAAGCCCTGACCGTGGGCGAGGTGTGGCCCCTGTATCTCGCCAGTGGAAGGCCCAAGCGCCGCGACGCGTGGAAACCCCGCTACCGCGCTGACCTTGAAGCGATGGCCACGCCCGGTGGCGAGGCCAAAAAGAGAGGGCAGGGGTTGACCCGACCGGGGCCACTGTTCCCGCTGCTGGCCTTGCCGCTGGCGGACGTGAATGAGGACACGCTGAAGACCTGGTTCGACCGCGAAGCCCTGGCCGGCAAGCACCAAGCCGCGCGCGCCCTGATGATGTTCCGGGGCTTCCTGCGCTGGTGCAGTTC
>Ga0075012_10000173_pt1 | contig 66360 bp, 67 predicted proteins | sample All_14_2_FD_71474 | JGI IMG/M metagenome (GOLD analysis project Ga0075012, IMG submission 71474) | Freshwater microbial communities in response to fracking from Pennsylvania, USA - Allegheny Zone_MetaG_DW_15 | ecosystem: Environmental > Aquatic > Deep subsurface > Groundwater > Drilled... | reverse complement strand
ACGTTGCAGCCGCTCGCCAAGCCCTCAAGCGCCACGATGCCAAATGGCTCCTCCCAGCGTGACGGCACCACCAGCACACGATGCGCGTTCATCATGCGTGCCAATGCCTCACCACTCAGGGGTCCGGTAAAACGCACCTGCTCCGTGAGGCCAAGCGCTGACACTTGAGATTTAAGAGCATCCTCCTCAGGCCCAGAACCCGTAATCGTCGTTGTTAACCGGACGCCGTTGTCTGCTAATTGCGCCACCGCTTCCAGCAGCAAATCCGCTCCTTTGTCCGACACCAATCGCCCCACAAAGAGCAAATCCCATTCTCGAAGCACATCAGACCGTGCTTTGAACAGCACATGATTGTAGGGATTTGGAATTACCTCGTGCGGCAATTCCAAATCCTGTCCAACCGCCGCGCTGCAGGTCACGTTCACCGCCAGCCGGCACATGCGACGCTTGAGACGTGTCTGCCAGGTCAGCGGCGCTCCGCCGGTCTCACGCAGCCATGTCTGATGACTCACCAGAAGCGGACGACGAGTCACGAGCCATGGCAGCAGGCCCTTCAAACTGATCTGCGCATGAACCACTACCTCTGACCAGGACATCCAACGTGCCATCTGCGGAAGCGAAGGCCGACGCACAACACGGAAGGGGAAAGGCTCCGCCTTGTCTGCCTCCTTCTCCGACTGGCACAGCACGACCACCTCATGCCCCCTTTCATAGAGCCCGCCAGCCAGCATCGCGGCGAACGCCTCCAGCCCCCCGATCATAGGGTAAAATGCTGGCGAATGAATGACAATTCTCATGCAGCTGGGAGCCTGTTCCGACTCCTGATATTGAGTCCTCTCGCGCTCCATTCTGCCAGTTTCGCATAGACCACAGCAGTCGCGGACTGAGAGTGCCCGGTGTACCAGCCATGGAGCTCTTGCTGCACATCTGCCAAGTGCGTGGAGGAGGACACAGCCTGCGCCGACACAAAGTGCCTGCCTTCCACCAACCCTTCTGAAATCTCTTGCCGTCCCCGGGTCAGCAGAGGCACCACACCGAAGGCTGCATAGGCCGCCAGCACCCCTGACTTGCCCAAAAAGTCCGGATTGTAATCCAGCACCCCGCAGCGGCATTCCCGCAGAACCTCGGCCATCGCACCGGGCTCCAACACCCCCGTTTGTCTAACGATAAAACGTGTACTCATCGCTTCTGGAACCTCCAGCTCACGACTCACCACCACCAGTTCGCCGAGCCCCAGCGCTGACATGGCATGCTCCGTATGCCGCCAGAACACGGCATCCCGCGCAGAACCGCCGCCAAATAGAACCATCCTCGCCGGGCGTTGCATGGATGGCATAGGCGAAGCCTCCTCGCCAAAATTTGAAAAGACAGGCAGAACCTTGATTTCAGCGCTCTGCGGAAGCTGCCGTTGCAGCCACCGGGCCGACTCGTTCCGATTGGTCACCACCGCATCGCTCAGACGCGCCAGCCGCGCGGCCACATGACGCTGTAAAAAAGAGACCCAGAAGGCGCTGCTAATAGGTGACCCGGTAGCATAAAGCTCATGAAACATGGTTATCATTCGCACCTGAGGATACGTTCTACGAAGATGTGCCAGCTCGCCCGCAAGGTGCAGGGGCGCACCGTGGCGCGCGTAGCCATAACCTGAGTAATGCAGCAGCCATAGCGCAGGCTTCTGCGTGCGCGCGGCTGATTCCATCTCCGCCCTCCACTTCAAGGGGCCCTGCACCGGTACAAGAACCGACATTTGGCCATGCGGCTCCAAAGCCTGCGCCAGACACCTCGCATAATCCGCTACACCACACACCGGTGGTGGCAGACGGGGAATCAAATGAAACCAAGTCATTTTGCAGGAGATTAAAGCAACCCGCCGAGTGTCTTTCGTTCAACCAAACATCAGCTTCCTGCCACCAGCCGTTTGAAAAAAGCCCCGGCCCGCTCCCGGTAGCGTTCCGGCGTGAACTGCGCGGCAAACTCCCTGCCGCGCGCCCCCTGCTCCAGCACACGCTCCGATCGCTCCACGTAGGCCATGATCTTTTCAGCCAGATCTTGCGCATCCATCGCTCGCACGCGCCAGCTTGGATCCGGCACGGGCGCGCCGCAGTTCTCGCTCACCAAAACAGGCGTGCCGCAGGCCATTGCCTCCAAGGCCACGAAGCCGAAAGAGTCCGCCACCGATGGCAGTACAAACAGATCATGCGCCGCATAAAGGCGGCGGAGGTGCGTCTTCGATTGCGGTGGCAGCAGGCGAACCCGACCTTCATATGGCGCGAATCTTTCCCGCAAGGCGGCATCCACTTTGCCCACCAAGGTCAGATCCCAAGCACCACCACTCAGATCAAACGCCTCCAGCAAAAAGGGAATGCCCTTGCGCAGCGAGATTGATCCCGCGAATAGCACTCTTAATTTGGCCGGTCTCCCACGCCTCTCGTTTTCTGCAAACCAAAGCCCAGGGTCCACCCAAAGCGGAATTTCCACCTGTCTTTCCCGATCAAACCCCGCCAGTTCAAAACTGCGCCGGTGCATCTCAGAATATACCAACCGCCAGTCAGCCTCTTCATACTCCTGGCGCTTCCGCTCCCCCATAGCAGGATCCTCCACCACCTTGGACTCAGGCAATCTCGCAAGTTCTCCCGCCTCCTTCATCACCTCGTCGAGCAAACGAGGATGCAGTTGTGGACAATCAAGCACCTTGATCGCGCCCACTGCTCGGGCCGCTTCGAACCCGTGCAAGGCGCAAGTTTCCGTGCCGACGAACACACGCGAAGGCCTTTTTTCAAACCTGCCCGCCGCCCAGCGATCAAATGCGTCATTCACTCCCAGCCAGTCTGCCGAACGGCCGGGCATCACCTTGTCTCGCGCTTCCTTCCACAACGCGGGCCAGGGAAACTCCACGGTGAGATTCGAGTCTAAGTTTGGCAGCCTGCGACAGGCCAGTTTCTCATGCCCAAGCAAGCCGCCCAGCCAGCCCCCCCATTTTTCCGGCGCATCATGCAGCGAACAAAGAAAATGCTGCAACAAGCCCGCTTCCTGCGCCGCAAGCGCCAATTGGAAGGCCTGATGCACCCCGGCATAAGACACAGTGACAGCAAGAGGCAGATGAGTGAAATTCAAGATCACCTTAATATCTTTTCACACACGCATTCTTCCCACAAAATCGAGGGCCTGGGTCAGCCCTTGGAGATCCTCGTTAAAACTCCAGCGGTTGATGATTTCCAAACTGGCCGCACCAGCCTCGCTTCTAAGTTTATGATTTCTCACAAATGGCTTCAATGCGTCCGCTAGTGCAGCCACATCCCGACTCTCAAAAACCGCACCATTCACCCCGGTTTTGACCAAATCCGGCCAGCAGCCCACTTTGTCGCTGACGATCACCGGCACCCCGGCGTTCATTGCCTCGTTGACGGCCAGACCGAAGGATTCCTCCGTGGAAGGCAGCACAAAAAGGTCACACAGACCATACAAGGCTGGCAGTTCTGTTTGATTGCGGAAACCAATGAATTTCGCGCAACCAGGAATCTCACGAACCGCCAGCCCCTCCCACGCAGAGCGCTCTGCCCCATTCCCCACCACCAGCAGGGAAGGCGGGGGAGCATCACTATGCAGGCCACCATCGCGAGACAACCGCCCTAGGGCGTGAATCACGGTTGGCAGATTCTTCAGCGGAATGAGCTTGCCACAAAAGAGGATGACCGGACTGCCCGGTGGCAGCCCCAAGCTCGTGCGCAGGATTTCCCGATCTTCACGGGCGTCCCGGATACGTCTTTGGAAAAAAGCGTTGTCAACCGCGTAGGGAGTGCTGAAAATCTTTTCCGCGGACACTCCATAGCTTCTGTAGAGCGTCCTGTTCAGCGATCCCACGGCCAGAAATGCCTCCACCTGTCGAAAGCGCCAGGTGTAATACATGCGATGGCAAAGACGCCGGAGTAGTCCGCCCTTCACTCGCTCCAGATTTGTATCACCACGAATCATCAAAGGAACCGCCATCCTCCGTGCCGCCTCCCAAAAAGCGCGCTCAAACGGATGACTCCATCCGTGCAACCATGCGGCTGCGGGGCGCTCGCTCGCAAAGGCTTGCAGCAAGTGTTCCAAATAAAACTTCTGCAGTTCGCTGCCGGAAAGAGTCTGGGGGGCTTCTGGCAGCACACGGCTTGGGTAGCCTTCCATCAAAGGCAGGTCCCAGGCGATCTCACAACCAAACTCCCGATCAAAATACTTTTCTTCTCCACGCGAATACACCACCTCAATATCCATACCGCCGGCCACGAGATGCCGGATCAGCGGACTCTGATATTGTACCGGATGGGTAAGGCCGTAGAAAATTTTCAAACTCGGCGAAGCTTTACTTTTAGGGACCTCGGCTGATGCACCAGACTGGTTCTCCCCACACTGGGAGAATTTGAGGGACTTCCTCACCTCTCCTGTTGAAGAAACTGTAACCTGATTTCTCCCGCAAAAGATTCAGGGCTCTATATTCCGGCGAGTCTAAAGCCGAAGCAGGGATCTCAAAGAAAATGGCAGGTCGAGACAATGCGAGGAGTCATTCCGCCCCCCTGAATCCCCCCCAAGCCGCCCCCCTCTACATCAATTTTAATCAAGTCAGGCATTCTCGCATTCGAATCTTCCATCATGCTGTCCAGAGAGAGGCAAGCAACTTCCGTCACATGTCCTTGGATGCTTGGTCTGGTGGATGTCCCCTCCGAACTGCCCATGGTATGCCTTTCAGAATCAAACCGAAAGGATCGCGACTTATTGTCCTCGGCAACAGCCGCTTCGAAACCCCTTGCCTGTTTGTAGTCGTTGAGTTCGAGATTCAACTTCGGCAAGGCTGCATTTTCTGGGACAGGCTCAAACGCAAGCACGGCCCCTTTTTCGCACCAGCTTGGAAAAAAACAAACTCATCTGGCCGCAGTTCGTCCCCACATCATAGATCGTCATCCCTGGTCGAATTTTCTGAGACAAAAAGCGAAAACTGAAATGATCCAATCCCAGCGCATAAGTGAATCTCATGCCAGACACCATCACAAACTTGCACCCCGTCAACGGTCCCCTGAAAACTGTACGCACGCTTCGACAGGGGTACAATAACCGAATTAACTTTTAATATTCATACGAACAATTCATGACTGGTTACCGGCGTGGCTGAGCAAGGTTGTTGTTTACTCACTCGACAAAGGAATGAATTGTTTTTAACTCATCATGCTCTCAAGAAATCGCATGATAAAAGCGGCTCAACGCCACCGCTACCGACAGAGAGAGCCTGCGGCAACGCCACTGCCAAACACCCCATGATCTGACCGGACCGTGCGCATAGCGCCAAAAACGGCGATGCGCTGTGCCCACGCCACGCCCGTAACGCCATAAATCCGAGAAGTAGTTTCTGCGCCAGGGTTTGGGAGCATCCGCTGCGTGCCACATCACGTTCATTCCGGGAGAAAAACCCATCCCTTCAGGACCAAGGCTGCTGACGCAGGTGGGATGGGCAAGGGCAGCCAGGTTGAACATGTCCTGGTCAGTACCGTGGAAGGGTTCGAGGCGGGTGCCGGGCTTAAGCCGGTCGAGCGGAACCCCCACGGCGGACAGCGCCTCAAGCGCACGCTGCCACGTTTCCAAAAAAACGCGGTCTTCTCGGCTCACACCAACAAAGCCAGAGTTGAAGCCACAGCTCATCGCTGCGTCGAGTTCGAGGCCGAGGTGATCGTGCGCGAAGGAAGTCCAGGCCCGGCGCAGGTAATGATGCGGCGCGAGCTTTGGAAAACAATTGTCCTCACACAGGGCGATTCCCTGCAATGCCCAGCGCTCGAAGAAGGACCAGGGTACATCGATGACGAGATCGGGATCGGCGTACCAAACCACGTTGCTCTGCGGCTCCAGACGGTCCAGAAGGTCGAGCATGAAACTCGGTTTGACGTGGGCGAGCAACCAAGGTGTATCGAGCAATTCCAGACGCACCCGCACAGAACCAACACGCCAACCGCCATCAGGATGGCTTTCAAGAGCGTCGAGCCAAGGAGGCGGCGCACCGCGCCAACCAATGACGAAGACGCCGACGAATCCATTCTCAACGAGCGAGTTCAACAACGCCGCCACACCGTGGTGGTAGTCGCCCTCGCCGAGGGTGCAGAAGGTGTGCCGACAAGTCATGATACTCAGCGATCCGCAAGCGGCACCGGCTCCAGACGCCCCCCACGGCAGAAACCGACCATGAGAGTGGTGCCATCAATCAGGCGCAGCGGCCAGCCGCGCTGACGTATCTGCCGCTTTAAATAAGGTGCGACGCCATAGAGCGTGGCGTCATGCCACACAATCCACCCCCCAGAAGGCTTGATCAAACGGCGCGCCACCTCCGTGTCATTCTCCGCGTAGGTCTGCGTATGTGAGCCATCAATGAACACTAAGTCCATTGCACCTTCATAGGACCGGAAATCGAAGGAAGCGGAATCGCCAAAAACCTGCACGATTCGCTCTGCCTCAGGTGTATTCATAAAGCGCCGACCACTGATCACCTTGACGTTAAGTTCGCTGTCCGCAGTGCGTTCGCCAGAAGCATTGGTTCCCTGCCCCGGAGGCAGGTTAAGGGTGACCAACCGCCCGTGCTCCGGCAGGTTCATGGCCATGGCGCGCGAGGAGCGACCGTCGTAAGTGCCTATCTCGAAGATCTGCGTGGCATCGGCCACTTTGACCAAGGCAGCGAGGCAGACCAGCTCATATTCGGAAGTGTTGTGGTCCAGGGATTTGAGGGGCCCCAGAGACACAACGAATGGTTCTGGCAGCAGTCGTGACAGCGGCAGCCTCTCAATCACGAATGGATCACGGCAGACCGCTAACAGCCGAAGAGAACGCCAGCGTGATCGCCGACTTGAAAGAAAAGTCAACAGATGCCAGGCGGAATAGGCCAAGCTGGTGAAGGCGGAGACGAACTGCTGCAACAAGGCGGTCATGAAGGTAGTTTGGGAGTTTCCAATGAGGCTCAAAAAAATAGGCGTCCATAGTCGACACGGTAATCCAAATCCGCCTTGCGCTCGCCGATCGTCCGCGCGGGTACACCGGCACAGATTGTCATGGGTGGAACGTCACGAGTCACCACCGCACCCGCTGCAACCACGGCGCCGCGACCAACAGTTACCCCAGGCAGGATCATCGCACGTGTGCCCAGAAAGGCGAGGTCCTCTATGACCACTGCTCGTTCACGCGCCTCACAGGTTGGGCTTTGTGGATCATGGTCGGCGGTCAGAATGACGCACTCCGCAGATATTGAAACGCTTGAACCGATGCGGATGCCGCCGCGAGTGTCGAGACGGCACTTCTGGTTGATCACCGAATGCGGCCCCATGTGGAAGTTCCGGTTCGCATCGAACCAGGCATCCATGAACACATGACTACTGGGCGCGATGTTGAACTCCATCACGCGCCGGTAAAACGCCAACCGGATCGTGTGCGACGGGATCTTGGCGATCACCCGGTTGCAGACAAACAGGAGCAGCTCGAGTTTGGGCATCCTCATTACAGACGTCGGTTATTCCGGATGGCGTGAAGTCCGGCTGCGATGCCTCGGAAAAAAGAGCCGAAAGGTCCGAACAGGTTCAGGTTAATGAGATTGTCACGGTTGAGCACGAGACGGCGAAGAATATGCCAGAGCCGCGAGTGATAATGCAGCCACGGAAGAGACGTGCGTTCATAGGCATAGAGGCTGTTGGCGACAAAATCGCGGATGTATTCCGGCTGCGGTGCTGTGCGTGAGCCGCCGGCAGCGAGCGAGTAATGAACCACGCCCGCCAAGGGCAGGTATCGGATCGGACCGACGCGTTCACAGATGCGATGACCGAATTCGTATTCCTCTCCCCATGCGTTGCCGACAAAGCCTTCGTCGAAGCCTCCGGCACGGTCGATAGCGGTGCGACGATAGGCACTGTTGCCGCCAGCGCCGAATTGCGCGTCAAATTCGAAATCCAAGCAGAAGTCCATGGAGCGTCCAGTCAGCACCCGTTCCAATTCCCTCGCGCCGATTTCTTCTCGGCAACGCAGCTTCTGTCCCGGCAGCAAGACGGGACCGGTAGCAGCGACGTGGTCGGGACTCTGAAAAAACTGCCAGTAGGTCTGCAGAAGTCCAGGCCAAGGTTCAACGTCGTCCTCGGAAAACACGATGATGTCGGCACGTGCAAGCCTGACGCCCAAGTTGCGGGCTCGTGTGGTCTGACGAAAGTCGGCATGTATATAGCGCAGCTGGACTCCGCTGTCGGCGGCCAGTTGCTCGGGTTCGGGATTGTACTCCGGGCTCTGATCAATCAGGATTAATTCGAAATCACGAAAGGGTTCACGCCGCAGAAAATAGCCTAACACTTGGCGCAGAGCCTCCGCCCGATTCAGTGTCGGGATGATAACAGATATCGCAGGACTTAGAGTCATGCCGAAACCTCTATCAGGGAAGCCCAAAGATTACTGTCAGGCAAGTCCATGCCGGATTGGTAAGACTTGCCATTCACCGCCCTGAGCTGGTAATCGGCATCGCGAAGCTCCTGCAACATGGCCTCGGCTTTACCGCCATAGTCAAAGGCTAGAGGAACGAATTCGAAGACAATGTGGCGTGGACGCGTTTCACGGTCTTGCAAGAGCCCCTCCAGAACCTCATTCTCATGGCCTTCGACATCGATTTTCACCACATCGCACCGCGTGAGGCTGAGGCACTTCAAGATTGTAGTCAACTTGTAGCCGCCACTCCAATAGTCACCCGCCCTGGAATTGCCCGCCATGCGAGATGTGCCGAGCTGACTAGGTGGCGGCTCCAGCATGGAAACGGGCGAGTCCAGACTGCTTGCAGCCATCAAAAGCGCATCGATATTGCCTAAACTATTGAGCGCGATATTACGCCGCATCGCCAAAAAAATGTCAGGGTTCGGCTCCAGAGCCAGCACTCTTCCAGCCGGACCACACAAGCGAGCAGCCAGAAGGCTGTATTGACCAACGTTGGCTCCTACATCAACAAAGACATCTCCTTCCCTCACCAAGCTTTCAAGGAGAGCGCAAGTAGCCGTTTCGTAGGCGCCGTATCTCAGGATCTCCATCTGAACCAAATCTCCTGGATCAAGCTCCATCCAACCTTGACGCGTGCTGGCGCAGACCTTGCGGATGCCCAGCAACTTGCGAAGCCAGCGTGCGAGCCGCAGCTTGCATGGGTGATCCGGCGTCCGAAGGTAGTAAGCAAACAACCTGTGAAAGAATGTTTGGTTTACACTGGGAACAGATTCATTGAAAAGCATGCATTCGAGAAAAGTTAGTCAAGCCCCGCCAGAGAAACCACAGAGTTCCTGGCAACGTGGAGAAGGCCCCAAAAAAAAGCACACTGGCCACTGTGTCTAGCGGCAGCCAACGAACAAGCACAGCCTGGAAGACAAGAGTCATGGGAATGATTACCCAAACATGATGAATCCAGCCTCTGGCAGAAATAAAGCACCAAAGCAGGCCATTTAAACCCGCCAGAGCTGACGACACCATGAACAAAATCAACTCGGAACGCAAACCGAGATACTGTTCACCCAGCAGCCCCAAAGCCAGTCTCCAGAACACGGCTACGCCCAGAATAATCAGGCCAGAAAACCCTGCATAAGACAGCAAAGCCAGACGCAGGATATGCCGAAAGTGCTGCCCGTCAGTGGCACGAGCAGCAGCGGGTGAAACCACCTGGGCCATCACCACACCGCTGATGCTGAAGAGGATGTTGTAGCGCGAAAGAGCTCCCAGATCAGCCACCTGACCGCCCGTTCCGAACATCGCAATGAGCAAGGTTGCCACCTGCCCTTGAAAACCATAAAAAATGGCAGTCGGCCCCAAACTCCGCAAGGTGCCAGCCAGCTCAGCGCGGTAGTCATTGCTTGCTTCCGGCAGAGGGCCTAGTATCTCCAAGCTGATCCTGCGCATTCTGGCACCGAAGACCCACTGGCTCAGCACCACCGCAGCGCTCGCCACCAAGGCTGCAGCAGCCGCCACCAGGCCCGCCGCAGAGGCTGCCAGACGGGAGGCGGCGGCATAAAGCTCGGCCACCTGCAATTCACGATGCCGGCTATGCAAGCGAGCCACTGTGGCATGGATCAAGGCTGAAGCGCCGATGCCCGCACTGAGCAGTATCAGAGACATCAGCAGCACAGCCTCCTTTGCTGTAGCCCCTGCCTTGATCAGCAGCCCCCCCCCGATGGGCGCAATGAAGCAGACGCAAATCAGGAAAAGCACGAACCTTAATTTCAGAGCATCCGCCACCAGCAAGGCATGTTGATTGCGATCCTTCCACACCCTGCCGCCAATGTTGATCAAACCCACTGTGAGTCCCAGGTCTGTCAACATGAGCAGCATCGTCAGAAGCGTTCCTGTTATCGTAAACACCGAGTATTCTTCCCGGGGCAATGAGCGCACCAAAAGAAAACCTGTGATCCCATTGAGCAACTGAATCAGGAACTGCAGACCGGCCAGTCCTGAGAGCAAAACAGCCCACCTCCTCCACCATGCCCATCCCATGCTCAACATGTTGTTAGAGCGCCTCCGCGATTTGATTCTGAATGTGCTGCATTTCGCGAGGAAGACACTTAGATCAACCTTGGTCCCATTGAGTGCAGTTACACCCAGGGCCAGCCTCATCACATGCGGACAAAAGCGTCCATGTTGCCGTTGAAGACCGAATGGCTGGGAATGTATTGAAAACCTTGGTTCTTGATGATCTCAATGATCTGATGGGTGTCCACGAGATCTGGGTGAAGTTCGATGATCAGAGCCTTGATCCGCCCCATCCATTCAAGGTTGCCGGAAAACAGATCGGCTTCACCGCCTTCTACGTCCACTTTCAACAAGTCCACCTCACCAGTGATACCGGCTTCGTCCAGAAGCGTCGCCATCGAGACCACACGTGTCGTGCCGGTGCTGCCGGGACAAAGCCTGCCCCGGTTCGATTCCTCAGACTCTTCAAACTGGGCGCTCCCATCCTTGCTGCCAGCCGCCGCCTTAATCAACATGGTACCGGGTCCCAACGTGGAAAGGTTTTGGCGGGCCATGGCAGCATTGCCGGGCTGGGGCTCGACAATCACCACCCGCTCGGGTGCGTAGGTGCGGAACATCCAAAGTGATGTGAGTCCAATGTTACCCCCCAAATCCACAATCACTCTCGGTTTGATGTCGCCAGGGAATCGATAGCACTCGTCCAGCAAGACCTCGCGGAGCGACCACACATCCCCTTTGTTCAGACGATAGCTGACCTCGCCCATTCTTTTTAGGCGGATGGTGTGCCGAATCGCATTGTTTGCGCCTCCCACTTTCAGCCTCAAGAGATCCGTGGAGATTAGCAGCCAGGACTGCATGTCTGAGGTGGCACTTTTCCACCGGCAGATATCGCCAAATAGGCTCAGAATTGAGTTAAACACTTTCACCGGTTATTGCTTATTATGATTTTGCACGTGCAGGGTGGATGAATTCAGCAACCTCACTTCCTTCAACGCGTGATCATCCAGTCATTGAGCACCAGCACATCCATCTTCGTGCGCAGGAAGCAGTCGAGGGCTTCCTGCGGCGTGGAGACGACGGGCTCGTTTTCGTTGAAGCTGGTGTTCAAAACCATGGGCACACCGGTGATCTGGCGGTAGCTTTCAATGAGACGATAGTAGCGGGGATTGGTCTGCTGGTGGACGGTTTGCAGCCGGCCGGAACCATCGACATGCGTGGTGGCGGGGATTTGCGCTCGCTTGTCCGCACGCACTTGAAAAACCTCCATCATAAAAGGCACATCATCGTCCTGCTCAAACCATTCGCTGACGTGCTCACGCAGAATGCTCGGGGCAAAGGGGCGGAAGGATTCGCGACGTTTGATCTTGAGGTTGAGGATGTCCTTCATGTCGGCACGTCGCGGATCGCCCAGAATGGAACGGTTGCCGAGTGCTCTCGGCCCCCACTCCATGCGGCCTTGGAACCAGCCAATGACTTTGCCTTCGGTGATGGCTGTTGCCGTGAGGCGGCAAAGCTCAGCTTCATCATCGAGTCGACTCACGGTGCACTGTTCAGCCACGATGTCCGTCTTGCGCGCATCCAGCAGGGCATTGATCTCAGCATCGCTGGCCTGGGGGCCCACGTAGGCGTGATTCATGACGAAACGCTTGGAGCTTACCGGAGTGTCCGCAGTCCCTTCAAGCTGACGCGCAACGACAAACGCGGAACCGATGGCACCGCCTGCATCGCCTGCGGAGGCGGGGAGGTACATGCGCTTGAAGGGCGAATTGAGGTACACTTTGCCGTTGGCCACGGAGTTCATGGCGCAACCGCCGGAGAGGGCCAGGTTGTCGCAGCGATAGCGTGCATGCAGAGTCTGCAGCATGGCAAAGAAGGCCTCTTCATACATGGCCTGGGCACTGCGTGCGATATCGCGGTGCTTTTGCTCCAGAACAGCACCCTTTTCACGCTGCGGCCCGAACAAGGCCTCCATGGGTTCTTTTTTGTAGAGCGTGCCGACTTCGGGACAGCAGTTGTCCCAGGTATAGTGCACGTCATCAGTGTGATGACGGAAATATTTCAAATTCAGCCTGAAGGTGCCGTCGCCTTGCACACGCACCAGCTCGCGCATCTCGTTGAGATACTTCGGTTCACCATACGGTGCCAGGCCCATGACCTTGTATTCATCACCAAAGAACGGAAAGCCGATGAACTGGGTGATGACAGTGTAGAAGACACCCAATGAATGCGGGAAATAGACGCGACCGTCGATCTGGATGTTATTCCCCTTCCCCATGCCCCAAGCTGAGCTGGCGAAGTCGCCAAACCCATCCACCGACAAACAAACAGCTTCATCAAACTCTGAAACGAGAAACCCTGAAGCGAGATGCGCAAGGTGATGCTCCACGCGATGCACCTGCGCACGGAGCTTGTCCCCGGAAAAAGCCGCCTGGACCGCGTCCTCAAAGCTGCCCGCTCGCTTGATGTTGCCCATCCGCTTGAGAATCAGACCGAGGCTCGGCCTCTTGCGCAGGACATAAAGCGCCCGCCGAACGTTGTTGACCTTCGGATTGCGATTGATGGCGATGTGATCGACATCACTCAACTTGAGTCCGGCATCTGCCAGGCACCACTTCATGGCCTCAGTTGGCAGGCCGGACCAGTGTTTGATGCGGCGGAATCGCTCCTCTTCAGCGGCGGCGACGAGTTCGCCATCTTTGACGAGTGCTGCGGCTGAGTCACCGTGATAAGCATTGAGGCCGAGAACAATCATGCACTAAAAAGAACGCAGCCAAGCTGCCGCCAAAGGTCGCTTACTGGGCGGCCTGGAGGTTTTGCCGGGGTTGGAACGGCATTTTTCAAAAAAGGAGGGTGACTGTACCATGCTGATACACAGCGCAAAGAATAAAGTTCCCCGTTATGTTAACAGTTTGACACCAAGCAGTGCTCGCAGCGTACGTTTTTCTCGGTCAAAATAAGGGCAGTCGTGTTCCCTGCGGTTTTTGGATGAACCCGGCCTTTTTTGCATTTATCCAATTCCATGCCTCGTTCCCCTTCCCTTCTGCCGGTCCTTGTCCTGGGCTTGGCTGCCTGTATTGCCGCTCAGGGACAAACCAGCCTCAAGCCTGAAGGCGCCAATCCCAATGCTCCCAGGGTGAGCAGTCTGGGGACACGCTTTGCGAGCGTTCCCGGTACCACGGTGCAGTTTGCCATCTGGGAGACGCGGCTGTCAGAATGGAACGAATTTTTGCGGCAGAAGAAATATCCATGGTCCTACCAGACCCACTTTGAGCAATCGCCAGAACATCCGGTGGTAGGAGTCAATCTTCAGGACGCCGTGGCCTTCTGCAACTGGCTGACCGAAACCGAACGAGAGAAGCATCTGATCGACAGCTCCCAGAGCTACCGCCTGCCGACGCCTGCAGAATGGGACTCCGCGGCGGGCCTGGCCCGTGGTCGCAAGAAGCTCAGCCTCACTGCTGAGGACCACCTGCGGGACGACCAAATCTACCCCTGGGGGCAGGAGTGGCCGCCGCCTGCTAAGGCCGCGAATTTAGCCGATGGAGAGATTCCGGGCTACGCCAATGATGGCTACGCTTTCACCGCGCCGGTGGGAAGCTTCACACCCAGCCCGGAAGGTCTCTATGATCTCTCCGGCAATGTTTGGGAATGGACCCAGCCTGTGGAGATCCGTGCGCAACCAATGGGCATCCTGCGAGGCGGCTCCTGGGCTTATTTCCGCGCGGAGTGCCTCACTTCAGCCTATCAATACGTCGTGCCGGCGGATCTGCGTGCGCCCACCATCGGCTTTCGCTGCGTGTTTGATGACAAGCGCCGTACCGCCAGCCTGCTGGCAGCGTCCGACGCGGAGAAAAAGCAGGACTTGGAAGATCGCGTCAAGGCCATGACGGAAAGCCGCAAGGTGGACGCCTCTGCGGTGGAGGCGCTGCGCAAGAAAATGCAGGGCAAAGGAGACGACGAAGGACTGCCTGACCCTGCCAGTCTGAAACCGGCGCTGGCTGATGGCAGCTCCTTCATCAATGCACTGGGCATGCGCTTTGTCCCCCTGCGGGAAAAAGGCGGCCCCCTCATCTGCGTCACGGAAACCAGCGTCCGTGATTTTGAAACCTGGCTGCGTGATACCGGTCGCACCTGGAGCCAGAAACCATCCTTCCTGCTGGGAGGAAATCACCCTGCGGCAGGCGTGACCTGGGAGGATGCGGTGGCTTTCTGCACGTGGCTGACGGAGCGTGACCGCGCGAGCAAGCTCATCCCCGCCACGGCCTTCTATCGCCTGCCAAGCGACACGGAATGGAGTCTGGCGGCTGGATTGAAAAACGAAACGGGCGCTGATCCTGCCGCACGACACCTCGGCGACAAGACCCACTATCCCTGGACGCCCAAAGCCGATGACTGGAAACCGCCGGCGCTCGCAGCCAATCTGGATGCCACCAAGATCCCGGGAACCACAGACAATTACTCCTATACGGCACCGGTTGACAGCGCGCGCGGGAACGCACTGGGCCTGTATGAAATGGGAGGCAATGTTTCAGAATGGTGCGCGGACGCATGGCCCGGTGAACCAGAGCAGCGCGTCATCCGCGGCGGCAGCTGGCTGAGCTTTGACAAAGACGCCCTGCTGACCTCCGCGCGGTCGCATGCGCTCAAGAATGTCGCCCGCGCAGATTTGGGCTTCCGCTGTGTCCTGGACTTTGGCACGCCCTGATCAAGCCATGCATGCAGGCGTCTGACTTCAGTCAATGGGGCCGGTGGCCCGAAACTGGATCCTTCGGCGGCCCACCTTTTTCAACCTGCGCTGCGCCTCAAGCCAGCGCCGCGATAACTTCAATCTCCACCAAGGCGCCCAAAGGCAGGCCTGCCACGGCCACGGTCGAACGCGCAGGCCTGTGGCCGGCAAATGCCGCCTCATAGAGCGGATTGACCTTGGGAAAGTCTGCCATGCTTTGCAAAAACACCGTTGCCTTGATGACGGAATTGAGCGCCAGCCCCTGCGCCTCCAGCAACGCACGGATGTTGGCCAGCACCTGATTTGTCTGCCCCTCGACATCGGTCGCCACGATTTTTCCCACTGCAGGATCGATCGGAATCTGGCCTGAGCAAAACAGCAGGCCGCCATGCTTTACCGCCTGGGAATAGGGCCCGACAGCAGCCGGCACCTGGGGAGTGTTGTTGATGAGTTCCATGCGATTCTCATAACGATCCGCATCTGCGATTCAAGCCTCGACCTTCGTGAACCGCAGATTTGCGCGCAGCCGGGGGGCACTGGCGGCGTGCCGCAAGATCACCAGCCACCGCCCAGAGCCTTGATTAGAGCGACCGTGGCGTTCAGCCGCCGCGAGCGCAGATCAATGGCGCTGCGCTCAGCATTCAGCGCGGTGGCCTGGGCTGTGGCCACATTGATGTAGCTCAAAGTCCCCGCCTCATATTGATTGCTGGCAATGCGCTCGCTTTCACGTGCGGCGTGCACAGCCTCGTTCTGCGCTTCGGTTTCGGCCGCCAGAATACGCAGCGTGGACAAGGCATCTTCGGACTCCTGCATGGCGGTGAGAACGGTCTGGCGATAGTCCGCGACGGCCTGCCTCCAGGTGGCGTCAGCCTGCGCCTTGGCTGCCAGTCGTTGGCCGCTGTCAAGAATCGCAAACGTGGCGTCGGGACCAAACGACCAGAAGTTGTTGCCCTGGGCAAAAAGATTGGCCAAGGCGCGCCAGCCAGTCGCGGCACCGAGAGAAATGGTGGGGAAAAATGCGGCGATGGCAGCACCGATGCGCTCGTTGGCCGCGGCCACACGGCGTTCGCCTGCGGCAATGTCAGGACGGCGCTGGAGCAGGGTCGATGGAGCGGATGCCGGAAGCGCAGGAATGTGTGAGGTCAATGTGGCGGGCTTCAAACCGAAGTCGGCCGGGGCTCGCCCCGTCAACACGGCCAGAGCATGCTCCATCGTCGCCCGCACCACACCGGTTTCGATCAAGGCCGCACGTGAGGTCGCAAGCTGCGTGGCTGCGAGAGCCACGTCCGCCTCGGAGGCCACCCCCTGCGTTTTGCGGTTTTGTGTGAGCTGGAGGGATTTGGCATAGCTTTCCACCTGACGCTCAAGCAAAAGCCTTTGGGCATCCGCCGCGCGCAATGAAAAGTAGCTCTGCGCGGCCTGCGTCTGCAAAGTGAGGCGGGTGGACTCCACATCCGCCTGCACCGCCTCGACATCTGCCTTTGTGGCCTTGGCGTTATGCCGAAGGCGTCCCCACAGATCCAGCTCCCAGTTGGCCGATGCGCCCACGGATTGGATGCTCTTCACCCCTGAGCCGCTGCGGGCGGCATTGATGGAGTTGGCGTTGCTTGAGCCCCCGAGAGCACCGCTCTTGTTGACGGTGTAGTCACTGGTGGCAGAAGCCGTCGGCAGGAATGCCAGCTTGGCCGCCGTCAGCAGAGCCGAGGTCTGCTGAGCCTTGGCCACAGCGGACTGCAGGGACTGGTTGGAGACCTCCAGGCTTTGCATGATGGCCTCCAGATCCCTGTCATGAAAGATGTGCCACCAGTTGCCACGTGGCAGGTGATCCGCCGGCTGCGCGACCATCCACCCGCCGCCTTCCTTGAACTTGCCGGGCAGATTCATCGCCGGCGCCTGCTTCTTCGGAGAGAAACTGCAGCCTGCGGCGGCGAGAATGAGCATGCTGAGAAAAAAGCGGTTCATAGAGTGACAGGAACGGGAGCGGCGGTCATTCGCGGGGATGGAGGATGCTTTTTCAAAAAACGCAACCTCAGACCGTCGAGAAAGAGATACACCACCGGCGTGGTGTAAAGCGTGAGCACCTGGCTCACAAGGAGCCCGCCAACGACGGCAATGCCAAGAGGTCGTCGCAGCTCGGAGCCCACACCAGTACCCAGCGCCAGAGGCAATGCACCCAGCAACGCGGCGCAGGTGGTCATCAAAATAGGCCGCAAGCGCAGCTGACAGGCTTCATAGATGGCCTGGAACGACTCGATCCCGCGTTCGCGCTCTGATTGCAGCGCGAAGTCGATCATCATGATGGCGTTCTTTTTCACGATGCCGATGAGGAGGAAGATGCCAATCATGGCCATCACGGTAAAGTCGAGGCCGCAGACATAGAGGGCCAGCATGGCCCCCGCACCTGCGGAAGGCAGCGTCGAGAGAATCGTCAGCGGATGCAGGAAGCTCTCATAGAGAATGCCAAGCACAAGATAGATGACGAGCAGGGCGGTGAGAATGAGAACTGGCTGGCTGTCCAGCGACGCCTGGAACGCACCGGCCGTGCCGGCAAAAACACGCTGGACATCTTCAGGAAGCTGCAGCTTGTCCACCGCCCGCGTGATGGCCTCGGTGGCGTCGGCAAAGGCGACTCCGGCGGGAATATTGAAGGAAAAAGTCAGCGCCGCAAACTGCCCCTGATGGCTGATGGACAAGGAGGCAGGCGCAGCCTCCCAGTGTGCAAGCTGGGTCAGCGGCACCAGATTTCCAGAGATGGCGCGCACCATCACGTGCTGAAAGGCGCCAGCATCATCGTTTTGCGATGCTTCCAAAACAACGCGGTACTGATTGAGCGGCGCGTAGATCGTGGAGACCATGCGCTGGCCAAAGGAACTGTTCAAGGCGGCATCCACGGCCTGCATCGTCACCCCAATGCGAGCGCAGGCTTCGCGATCAACGACAAGCCGCGTGAGCGTGCCCTTGTCCTCGAAGTCGCTGTTCACATCGGTGAGTTCCTTGAGACCCAGCAATGCCTGACGGACACGTGGCTCAAGCTGGCGCAGCGTCTCGATATCCCCGGCCTGGAGCGTGTATTGATACAGGGCGCGGCTCGATCGCCCGCCGATGCGCAAATCCTGCGAGGGAATCAGCATCAGCGAGGCTCCTGCGATTTTAGAAAGCTTGGCGCGGAAGCGCGTCAGGATCACGTCCATGGGATCACGCTCGCTGACAGGCTTGAGGGAAGCGTAAACGCGGCCGTTGTTCTTTGGCTGCCCCATGCGCGAGTCAGCGCCGCAACTGGCGTTCACCTTGCTCACGGCTGGATCGTTCTTCACGATCTCGGCGATGGCGATGACCTTTTCACGCATGGCCTGGAACGAAATGTTTTGGTCCGCGCTGATGCTGCCAATCAGCAGCCCGTTGTCCTGCTGCGGGAAAAAGCCTTTGGGGATCGTCACATAGAGCCAGCCGGTCAGCCCCACAATCCCCACCAGGGCCGTCAACGTCAGCCAGTGATGCCGCAGAGCGATGTGCAGCGTGTAAGCATAGAAGGACTGCACCCAGTTGAAAATGCCGTCCGAGAGCCGGGCGAAAAATCCCGGCTTGTGCCCGGGCTTTTCCGGGCTGAGCAGCCGGGCGCACATCATTGGCGTCGTGGTGAGCGAGACGACCAGCGAAACTGCAATCGCCACGGAGAGCACGACGGCAAACTCGCGGAAGAGCAGCCCCATGAGCCCGCCCATGAGGAGGATGGGGATGAAGACGGCAATGAGCGAGATGCTCATGGAAATGACGGTGAAGGTCACCTCGCGCGTGCCCCGGCGCGCCGCCTCCATCACCGGCACGCCCGCCTCGACATGGCGGGTGATGTTTTCCAAAACGACGACGGCATCGTCCACGACGAAGCCGGTGCTGATGGTCAGGGCCATGAGCGACAGATTGTCCAGGCTGTAGCCGCAGAGGTACATGATGGAAAACGTACCGACCAGAGATACCGGCACCGCGACCCCGGGGATCAGGGTGGCGCGCACGCGGCGCAAAAAGGCAAACACCACCAGGATGACGAGCAAGGTGGCAATGAGCAGCGAATACTGCACCTCATCGATCGAGGCGCGAATGGTGACCGTGCGCTCCATGGTGATGTCCAGGCTCATGGAGGCGGGCATCATCGCGCGCAGCCGCGGCATCATCGCCTTAATCTTGTCCACCACCTCGATGATGTTCGCTCCGGCCTGCCGGAAGACGATAAGGGAGACGGAGGGTCTGCCGTTGGTGCTGCCGTAGTTGTAGGCGTCCTGCACCGAATCGGTCACCTCGCCGAGGTCGGAGAGCAGCACGGCGGCTCCATTGCTGCTGCTCACGACGATGTCTTTGTACTCGTCCGCCTTGGAGAGCTGATCGCTGGCCACCACCTGCCAGCGGCGTTCAGCATCTTCCACCATTCCCTTGGGCCGGTTGACGTTGGCTGCGGCAATGGCGGTGCGCACATCCTCCATGCTGAGATTGGTCCGCGTCAGCGCAGCCATGTTCATGCTGGCACGCACGGCAGGAAGCGAGCTGCCGCCGAGGCTGACATTGCCGACGCCGTCGATCTGCGAAATCTTTTGTGCCACCACCGTCGAGGCGAGGTCATACATCTGCCCGGAGGTGTTAATGTCCGAGGTGATCGCCATGATCATGATGGGCGAATCCGCACTGTTCATCTTGCGGTAGGTGGGATTGCCCGGCATCCCGGTGGGCAGGAGGCTGCGGGCGGCATTGATGGCCGCCTGCACATCACGCGCCGCGCTGTCCACGTCCCGGCTGATGTCAAACTGCAGGTTGATGCTCGTGTTGCCCAGCGAAGAGGACGAGGTCATCTCCGTGATGCCCGCAATGCGGCCGAGCGTGCGCTCCAGCGGCGTGGCCACGGTGGCCGCCATGGTCTCGGGGCTGGCACCCGGAAGCGAGGCCGAGACCGAAATCGAAGGCATGTCCACCTGCGGCAGCGGCGAGACCGGCAGGTTCATGTAGGCCAGCACGCCTGACAACGCGACAGCCATCGTGGCGAGCGTGGTCGCAACGGGACGATGGATGAAGGTGTCAGTGAAGCTCATGCGATGGCTGGGCTGGCGGACACGACTTCCGCTTTGTGGGAGGGCACAAAGCGGTCAAACATCAGGTAGATCACGGGCGTGGTGAAGAGTGTGAGGAGCTGGCTGACGAGCAGGCCGCCCACCATCGTGAGTCCGAGCGGGTGGCGCAGCTCGGAGCCTTCACCATGTCCGATCATCAGCGGCAAAGCGCCGAGCAGGGCCGCCAGAGTCGTCATCAAAATGGGGCGGAAGCGCAGCAGGCAGGCTTGATAAATCGCCTCACGCGGGGCCATGCCCTCCTCACGCTCCGCCTCGATGGCGAAGTCGATCATCATGATGGCATTCTTCTTCACGATGCCGATGAGCAGGACGATGCCGATGATGGCCATCACGCCAAGTTCGGTGTGGGTGATCTCCAGCGCCAGCAGCGCCCCCACGGCAGCAGAGGGCAGCGTGGAAAGGATGGTCAGCGGATGAATGAAGCTCTCATACAGGATGCCGAGCACGAGGTACATGACGACCACGGCCGCAAGAATGAGCAGCAGCTGATTGTCGAGCGCCCCTTGGAAGGCGAGCGCGGTGCCGGCAAAGCCCGTCTCAATGCTCTCCGGCATGCCGATTTCATCTTTGATGCGCTCGATCTCCGCCACAGCGGCTCCCAGCGGGGTTCCTTGCGCTAGATTGAATGACACGGTCGCGGCGGGAAACTGGTCCTGATGCGCCACGGCCAGGGCGGCCGGCTCTTCGACGATTTTGGCGATCGTGCTGAGCAGCACCTGCTGCCCGTTGGTGGAAGGCACGTGCACCTGGTCAAACGAAGCCAGTCCGGACTGGAACTCCAAGGCATGCTCCAGCACGACGCGATACTGGCCGCTTTGCGTGAAGATCGTGGAGATCAGGCGCTGGCCAAAGGCATTGTAAAGCGCGGCGTCCACTGCGGCGATGGTCACGCCGAGACGGCTGGCGGTTTCACGATCGATCACCACACGCGCCTGCAGGCCTTTGTCGAGCTGATCGTCCGCCACATCCGCCAGCAGCGGTGACTTGCGAAGTTCATCGACAAACCGGTGCGTCCACGTCTGCAATTCGGCAATATCGGGGGACTGCAAAGTGTACTGAAACTGCGTGCGGCTGATGCGGTCTTCAATGTTCAGATCCTGGACCGGCTGCAAATAGAGCTGCACACCCGGCAGGTGATTGGCCTTGTCCTGCAAACGGCGGACGATCTGTGCCGCCGTGGCATCGCGCTTTTGACGGGGCACGAGGTTGATGAGCATGCGCCCGCTGTTGGGCGTGGTGTTCACGCCGTCCACCCCGATGAACGATGACACACTTTGCACAGCGGAGTCCTCCAGCACCAGACGTGCCAGCTCCTGCTGCCGCAGTCCCAAGGCGGGGAATGACACATTCTGCGGCGCCTCGACAAACCCCTGGATGAGCCCGGTGTCCTGCAATGGGAAGAAGCCTTTCGACACGCGCTGATACAGCATGGCGGTGGCCACCAGCGTCGCGGCAAAGACCAGCATCATCGTCGCGCCATGATCGAGCACGACACGCAGCACGCTGCCATACAGCCTGATGACGGCGTCAAACCCACGCTCCACCGCCCTGGCGATGGGCCCTTCCCCGCCATGCTTCAGAAGGCGCGCGCACATCATCGGTGTCAGCGTGAGCGAGACAATCGCTGAGATCACGATGGAAATGGCGAGCGTGATGGCGAATTCACGAAACAACCGCCCCACCACATCCTGCATGAAAAGCAGTGGAATCAGCACGGCAATCAGCGACAGCGTGAGCGAGATGATGGTGAAACCGATCTGCCGGGAGCCTTTCAGCGCGGCCGCCATCGGCTCCTCTCCGTTCTCGATGTAGCGCGCAATGTTCTCGATCATCACGATGGCGTCATCGACGACGAACCCTGTCGCGATGGTCAGCGCCATGAGGGTGAGATTGTTCAGGCTGAAGTCACACAGCCACATCACGGCAAAGGTTCCCACGAGTGACAGCGGCACGGCGACAGCGGGGATCAGCGTCGCTCTAAAGCTGCGCAGGAAGACAAAGATCACCGCAACGACGAGAACGATGGAGAGCAGCAGCTCGTACTGCACATCCTCCACGGAGGCACGAATCGTCGTGGTGCGGTCCGTGAGAAGCTGGACGTCCACAGCCACGGGGAGGTTTTCTTTCAGCTTGGGCAGCAGGGCCTTGATGCGGTCCGCCACCTGGATCACGTTAGCCCCCGGCTGGCGCTGCACATTGACGACCACGGCGGGCTGCGCATCCGACCAGGCGGCGAGGCGCACGTTCTCCGCGTCATCGACCACCTCAGCCACGTCAATCACCCGCACGGGGGCGCCATTGCGCCAGGCGATGACGAGATTGCGGTAGTCATCGGCGGAAAGCAGCTGGTCGTTCGCATCGACCGTGCTGCTGCGCGTGGCATTGTCAAAACCGCCCTTGGGCTGGTTCACATTCCCGGTGGAAATGGCGGTGCGCAGATCTTCGGTGCTGAGGCCGCGGGCGGCCAGCGACACCGGATTGGCACGGATGCGCACCGCAGGCCGCATGCCGCCGCTGAGCGAGACAAGGCCCACGCCGGAAATCTGCGAGAGCTTCGGCACGAGGCGTGTATCCGCAGCATCCTGCACTTTGATCAAGGGCAGCGTTTTCGAGGTCAGCGCCAGGGAGATGATGGGCGCATCCGCCGGATTGACCTTGTTATAGATGGGCGGATTGGGCAGGTCCGTTGGCAGCAGAGTGGTGGCGGCATTGATCGCCGCCTGCACGCTCTGCTCTGCAATGTCCAGCCGCAGCCCCAGCGTGAAGCGCAGGGTGATGACGGAGGAGCCTCCGCTGCTGACCGAATACATCTGCGCCAGGCCGGGCATCTGGCCAAACTGCCGCTCCAAGGGGGCGGTGATGGAGGAGGTCATCACCTCAGGCCCTGCACCAGGATAGAGGGTGACCACCTGGATGGTCGGGTAATCCACCTGCGGCAGCGCCGACACTGGCAGCAGGCGGTAGGCCAGCGCGCCCACGAGCAGAACCGCCACCATCAGCAACGTGGTTGCAACGGGACGCTCAATAAAGAGGCGGGAGGGATTCATGCGGGAGTCTTCGTTCAGAAGTCATCAATTACGGCAGCGGCGCACCTTTGCCGTGCTTGCCCTCTCCTTTGGGTCGGTCGGCTGGGGCCTTGCCTGCGGGAGGTGTCTTGCCGGGGGTGATGACTTCCACCTTGGCCCCGTCGCGCAGGCGGTCAACGCCCTGCGTGATCACCTTGTCACCCGCCTTCAATCCTTCCATAATGAGAACGCGCTCCCCCTGCGAAGGACCGGTGACGACGCTGTGCAGCTTCACCGTGCTGTCATCCTGCAAAACGTAGGCGTAGCCGCCTTTGGCACCACGCTGGATCGCGGTCGCGGGGGCCACGACCGCCTTGGCGTGCGTTTCCACCAGCAGCCGCGTGACCACAAACTGATTCGGAAACAACAACCCTTCGCCATTGGGCAGCTGCGCCTTCAGTTTTAATGTGCCCGAGGTGAGGTCGATCTGATTGTCGGTCGTCAGCAGCTTTCCGCGTGCCAGGACTTTATCCATCAGCTTGTCCACGGCCTCCACCGGCACCGGTCCCCCACCGGCCAGGCGCTTTTGCACGGTCGCCACACGTTCCTGGGGAATGGCGCAGAACAGACCAATAGGATCCATCTGCGTGATGATGACCAGCCCGTTCACATCTGAGGCGCGGATCATGTTGCCAGCATCCACCTGCCGCAAACCGACGCGCCCAGTCAGCGGCGCGGTGACCTTCGTATAGCTGAGCTGCAGCTCCGCACTGGCCACCGTTGCGCGGTCTGATTCGAGCGCGGCCTCATACTGCAACACGAGGGATTTTTGAGTGTCCACCTGCTGCTTGGCGATGGAGTCCTGCTTCAGCAGCTCGGTGTAGCGGTCCATGTCCTTGTTTGCATTGGCAAGCAGTGCCTCATCCCGCGAGAGCTGCCCTTTGGCCTGATCCAGCGTGACCTGAAACGGCCGTGGATCGATCTCCGCCAGCAGATCCCCGGCCTTGACCATCTGGCCTTCAACAAAGTGCACCTTGTTGAGCTGCCCGTCCACGCGGCTGCGCACCACGACCACCTGGAGCGGCGTGATCGTGCCAGACAGGCTCACCCACTCTTCAAAATCTTCCTGTTTCACCTCGGCTGCGGTCACGGCGACCGAGCCACCAGCACCGCCACGCCTGCCAGGCGGGCCGCTTGCGGCTGGTGCTGGCCGGTGCATCCAGAGCCATGCACCTCCGGCCAAAACGAGAAGGATGATGATGAAACATCCAGCACGACCTTTAGCAGGCGGCGGTGTGGGGGGAGCGGGGGTGTCGTTCATGTAATGAGTCGGCGCGTGCAGATGAAACACGGCGCGGAGCCCCTTGTTTCTTAGCACTCGAAATACGAATCTGGCATGCCCTTAGAAGCAGTCCAGTCACAGAGAAGCCGAACCAAAAAAAGATACGCGATTAACAACCGCCTGCGAATGTACCGATAAGAAGCATCCAACTTACGCAGTGTAGCGGCCACCACGAGCAAGGCATCAGCCCAACTCAGAGACAGGTCTGGGCGTAAGATCCGCCGTGCCTTTCGGAAACATGCGGTCACGTGCAGTGAGGATCTCAGGCTCATCCGCCGTCACAAGCACCACATGCTCGAAATGCGCCGACGGCTTGCGATCCGTGGTCACAACAGTCCATTTGTCCTCGAGGATGCGGGTCTTCCCTGTGCCCATGTTGATCATGGGTTCAATGGCCAGGGTCATGCCCGCTTTGAGACGCGGGCGTTCGCCTTTTTTGCCGTAGTTCGGAACTTGCGGTTCCTCATGCAGCTTGCGTCCGACACCATGGCCCACGAACTCGCGAACAACGGTGTAACCATATTGAGTGACGTGATGCTCGACGCTGTGGCACAGATCCCCGAGCATCCAGCCATCACGCGCGAATTTGACAGCGTTAAGAAGTGATTCCTCCGTGGCTGCGAGAAGATGCATTGTTTCCTTGGCCACATTGCCAACCGGAACCGTCAGAGCATTGTCCCCCACCCAGCCGTCGTAGTAAACACCCACATCAATTTTGACAACGTCACCGTCTTGAATGACACGCGGCCCGCCAATGCCGTGAACAACTTCTTCGTTGATGGAGATGCAGATGGTGCCAGGAAACTGGCGGTACCCCAGAAAGGCGCTGGTGGCGCCGCACGCCTTGATTTCAGCGGCGGCATAGCGGTCCACTTCACCGGTTGTCACCCCGGCATGCACCTGCGAGGCGGTTTTGATCAGAACATCGCGCGCTACCTGGCAGGCCCTGCGGATGCCCTGCTGCTGCGCGCCGTGGCGGATGGGGATGTTTCCCGATTTTACAAAAGCCATGACGCGCTGGATGAAGCTCACTTCAGAGCAAGTTTATACACGACGCCAATCAGGACCATGATGGCAAGAACGACCCAGATCCAAACAACGGTGGTAGAGTCAACGGCCCGGGCACCCTGCTGGATGCGATCCACACGTCCGCGAATACGCCCCTTCTTGAGGAAGCCGTCATAGTGGCTCTGAAGCAGATGCGTTTCAACCTGGCGCATGACGTCAAGCACCACACCCACGAGAATCAGCAGGCTGGTGCCACCGAAGAACTGTGCGGCAGAGCTGGAGATTTTCATCGAACTGCTGACGATGCCGGGCATCACATACAACCCGGTCAGGAAAATGGCACCGGCAAAGGTGAGGCGGCTCATGGTGAAGTCCAGGAAGTCGGCGGTCGGCTTGCCGGGACGGATGCCTGGAACATACCCACCGCTCTTTTTGAGGTCTTCAGAAATCTGCGTCGGCTGGAACATCGTCGCCACCCAGAAGTAGCTGAAGAAGAAGATCAGAAGCGAAGAAGCCACATAATAAACCCAGCCGCTGCTGATGAAGAGCGCCATGCGCTGAATCCAGTTCACGTCTTTGAAGAGGGAGGCCAGGATGGTGGAGGGGAAGAGCAGGATGGCCTGGGCGAAGATGATCGGCATGACGCCGGAATAATTGATCTTCAAGGGCAAATACTGGGTCTGGCCGCCATAAACCTTGCGACCGACCACGCGCTTGGCGTAGGTGATGGCGATGCGTCGAGTCGCCTGGGTCAGCGCGATGACACCGGCAATGACCAGGATCATGAAGCCCATGAGCAGGACAAGAGTAAAGGCGCTGGCAGGGCTGGCTTTGATGCTGCCCACGAAGGTCTGCCACACCTGGATCAAAGCACCGGGAAGATCAGAAACAATGTTCACGCAAATGAGGATGGAGACGCCGTTGCCAATGCCGCGGTCGGTGATCTGCTCCCCAAGCCACATCATGAGCATGGTCCCTGCCGTGATGGTGATCACGCTGGTAAAGACGAACGCGATGCCGTAGTTTGGCACCAGCGGCCTTCCGCCGAGCTTGTCGATGGCGTCCTGCAGACCGGCCATCAGATAGTTCTGCGCCGGGTCATGCAAAGACTGGGCCAGAAGAGTGGCCTGAAAGACGCACAGCACAATGGTGGCGATACGTGTATATTGTGTGATCTTCTTACGACCGCCTTCCTCACGGGCCAGCTTGCTGAGTGGAGGCCAGACCGCAGTCAGCAGCTGCAGCATGATGCTGGCACTGATGTAGGGCATGATGCCAAGGGCGAAAATGGCGCAGTTTTGCAGCCCGCCGCCGCTGAAAATGTTGAGCAGGGCGGCCACCTGTGAGGCGCCGGAGGCATTGTCCCCCGCTTTGTTCTCAATCCAGGCATTCAGAACGGTCGCATCAACGCCCGGGAGCGTGATGGACGTGCCGATGCGGACGATGACAATCATCGCCAGGGTGAAAAGAATGCGCGAGCGAAGTTCGGGGACTTTGAAGCTGTTGGCAAAAGCAGAGATCATGAGAGAGAAGCTCTAAGCGAAGATGGGCCTGCTTCCTGACAGCATTCGCTGCGCGGAGACCGGCCCATCAAAGAGGTTGGTTGGGTCAGATAAAATCAGGCAGCGATGGAACCGCCGGCCTTCTCAATCTTTTCACGGGCCGTGGCGCTGACTTGAGCGCCTTCGATGGTGAGCTTGCGGGCAAGTTCGCCAGTACCGAGAATTTTGATGAAATCACAGTTGCGGCTGACCAGTCCGACTTCGCGAAGAGCGGCGTCGTTGATTACAGCGCCATCCTGGAACAAGTCATTGAGTTCGCCCACATTGACGACTTCAAAGGTGTCTTTGAACTGCTTGTTGTTGAAGCCTTTCTTTGGCAGACGGCGATGCATTGGCATCTGACCGCCTTCAAAGCCTGGGCGGATGCCACGACCTGCGCGGGCCATCTGACCCTTGTTGCCTTTGCCGGAGGTTTTACCGTGACCGGAGCTTTCGCCACAGCCGATGCGCTTGCGGCGCTTTTTCGCACCGGGGCGGGGTTTGACGTCTTGGAGTTGCATGAAAATTAAAAGGGAATGAGGGGATTCAATCAGAGGGCCTTGCGCTCTTTGATCTCCTTGCCGCGTGAGCGGAGGATCTCATCGGCGGGGCGCAGAGCGGTAAGAGCCGCAAGCGTGGCGCGAACAACGTTCGCATGGTTGCTGGAACCAAGGGATTTGCCGATCACGTCTTTGACGCCTGCGGCTTCGAGCACGGCGCGGGCGCCGCCACCGGCGATGATGCCGGTACCTGCCGTGGCAGGCTTGAGGAGAATGTGTCCGCCACCGTGGGAGCCCACCACTTCATGAGGGATGGTGCTGTCCTTGAGAACGATGTTGAACTGGTTCTTGCGGGAGGCTTCGGTCGCCTTCTTGATGGCGTCGGAGACTTCGTTGGCCTTGCCAAAACCGCAGCCCACCTTGCCCTTGGCATCGCCGGAGACGACGAGTGCGCTGAAGCTGAAGCGACGACCACCTTTGACCACCTTGGCGCATCGGTTGATGTGAACGACTTTTTCGACACCATCCGTCTCGCGCGGGCCACGATCATCACGACCACGGAAACCACCGTAGGAGGGAGTCGGAGCTGCTGCTGGAGCCTCCGCTGCTGCGGCGGCTGGGGGATCGATAACTACTGTTTCTTCGGCCATAAATTTGCGTGAGGCGGTTTTAGAATTTCAGACCCTTTTCACGGGCGGCATCTGCAAGGGCTTTCACCTTGCCGTGGTAAATGAAACCGGCACGGTCGAAGACCACTTCGGTGATGTTTTTTGCCATGGCACGCTCCGCGAGGAGAGCACCGACTTTGGTGGCGTGCTCGACGTTGGCCTTGCCAGCGCCGTAGCCTTTTTCCTTGGTGGAAGCCGAAACGATCGTCTTGCCGGCCGCGTCGTCGATGACCTGGGCGTAAACGTTCGTGTTCGAGAAGTAAACGGCGAGGCGGGGACGCTCGGCTGTGCCGCTGAGTTTGCGGCGGATGCGCTTGTGAATACGAGCGCGGATTTCTTTGCGATTGGTAAGAGCCATGATGAGTATCTCCGGAAATTATTTGACGGATTTGCCGGCTTTACGGCGGATGTGTTCGCCCACGTAACGCACGCCCTTGGCCTTGTATGGCTCCGGCGGGTAGTAAGCACGAATGTCAGCAGCGAGCTGGCCGACAACCTGTTTGTCGATGCCTTCAATGGCGATCTTGGTATTTTCGGTGACGGTCACCTTCACCCCCTTCGGAATCGGGTGGAGGCGGTCATGTGACTGACCAAGCTGGAGATCGATATGGCTCCCCTTGACCGCAGCGCGGAAACCCACGCCGTGGATCTCAAGATTGCGGGTGTAGCCCTGGCTGACGCCGATGAGCATGTTGCTGATCAGACGCTGGGTGGTGCCATGCAGCGCACGCACTTTGCGGTCCTCAGACTCGCGGGTGACGTTGATGGTCTTCTCGTCCGAGGCGACTTTGACGCCGAGTGGGAGAGTCCAGCCAAGTTCGCCCTTGGGGCCCTTGACCTGAACCGAGCGGTCAGCACCCACCTTGATGGAGACCTTGTCTGGAATGGAAATGATTTGCTTGCCTACGCGTGACATAATGGTTGTGACGGTTGGGGGTTACCAGACGGTGGCGAGGAGTTCACCGCCCACTTTGGCCTTGCGGGCCTTGGCACCTGTCATGATGCCGCGTGGTGTGGAAAGGATGGAGATGCCCAGGCCGCCGAGGACGCGAGGGATCTCGGTGCTGCCGACATACTTGCGCAGACCAGGCTTGCTGACGCGGTCGATCTTGCGGATGACGGCGGTCTTGTCCTGATACTTGAGCTTGAGCTTGAGGCGGGGATGGGTGGCGGTGGTATCCACTTCGTAACCCCAGATATAGCCTTCTTCCTGCAAAATGCGGGAAAGCTCGGCCTTAAGCTTGGAGAATGGAATGAGCACCTGCTCCTGCTGCGCTGAGCAGGCATTGCGGATGCGGGTGAGAAAATCTGCGATCGGGTCGGTCATGACGCTGAGGGTGTCCGGGTGTTGAGGTTATGCGGCTGCGGCTTCAGTGCCATCTTCCTTTTTCTGCTGAGCGACGCGTGTGCGGAAGGGCATGCCCAGAGTGCGCAGCATTTCACGAGCATGATCATCATTGTTCGTGCTGGTCACGAAGGTGATGTCGAAACCAAGCTGACGCTTGATCTTGTCGAGCTCGATTTCCGGGAAGATCGACTGTTCGGCAACGCCGAGGGTGTAGTTGCCACGACCGTCAAAGGCACGGGGGGCGACACCACGGAAGTCACGAATGCGAGGGATCGCGGTGCGCACAAGACGCATCATGAAGTCATACATCTTGCCACCGCGGAGGGTGACCTTGACGCCGACGTTTTCACCTTCACGCAGCTTGAAGTTGGCGATGGCCTTCTTGCTCTTGGTGATGACGGGCTTCTGGCCGGTGATGAGAGTCACCTCATTCACGGCGTCTTCGATTGCCTGCTTGCGCTCCGCCTGACTGCCGATGGCGCAGTTCACGACGATTTTTTTGAGCTGCGGGACTTGGTGGATATTGGCAAGGCCGAGCTGTGTTTTCAGCTCGTTGCGCTTTTCTTTATAGAGGGTCTGTAGGATGTGTTCCATGATTCAGTTTGGCTGTGCCGCCTTTCCCTCGAGGGTCGCACCGTTGTGGAACGACGATGGCGAGGGGGGAGGCAAATGGGGGGCGTTGATTTAGGCCTTGGCCTTCTTCTTCGCAACTTTCTTTTTCTTCTCTTTCACAGGCGCATCGACGCGCTTGACATTGGAGATGTGGATCGGGGCTTCCTGTTCTTGGAAACCACCAGCCTGGTTCTGCTGGGTGGGCTTGATCGCTTTCTTGATCATGCGCACGCCTTCGACGAGCACCCGGTTCTTGGTGGTCTGCACGGCCAGGACGACTCCCTGGGCGCCTTTGGCGGCTCCGGAAATGACGACGACATTGTCGCCTTTTTTAACGTGGGTCTTGATACGGCTCATGGGGATTACAGCACTTCGGGTGCGAGGGAAACGATCTTCATGAAGTTTTTGTCGCGCAGTTCGCGAGCCACAGGGCCGAAGATACGGGTGCCACGCGGGTTGTTGTCTTTGTCGATGATGACCATGGCGTTGCGGTCAAAGCGAAGGATCGAACCATCCACACGGCGGATCGGGTGCGAGGTGCGCACGATCACGGCACGGACGACTTCACCCTTTTTCACGGCGGCGGTCGGGGTGGACTCGCGGACGTGGGCGGTGATGATGTCGCCGACGTAGGCGAAGCGGGTGTTTTTCTTGCCGAGCACGCCGATCATCGTGGCCAGACGGGCGCCGGTGTTGTCAGCCACCGGGATTGAGGACTCCATTTGCAACATAAACTGTTTCTCCTGGTCAGGTTAGGGGGTTCAAAAATGACGATTAGTGCTTCTGCACTTCGATGAGTTCCCAGCGCTTCAACTTGGAGAGCGGGCGTGTTTCGGCGATGAGCACCTTGTCACCTTCCTTGGCCACGCTGTTTTCGTCGTGGGCATAGAACTTGGATGTTTTGCGCACGATCTTCTTAAAGATCGGGTGCGGAACGCGGCGTTCGACTTTGACGACGATGGTCTTCGTCATTTTATCGGACACCACGACGCCGACACGCGTCTTGCGCACGGCTTGTTTTTCAGTGGCTGCAGGGGCTGCTGCGGTGGGTTCGCTCATGATATTGGAAATGCTTCAGGGGTGATGACCGGATCAGGCGGCCTTCTTGGCGGCCGCAGCGCGGGTGCGCTCGGTGATGATGGTTTCAATCCGGGCGATCTCGCGGCGGATGTGGGTCAGACGGGCTGGATTTTCGAGCTGACCGCCACCTGCGCTCTGCTGCACACGCAGATTCAGCGCTTCCTGCTTCAGTTCGCGACGGCGTGCGGAAAGTTCTTCCACAGTCGATTCACGGAGTTCTTTGATCTTCATAATTCAGTTCGCGGTTCGCGTTGTTTATTTGTGCAGGCTTTCGCGGCTGACGAAGCGGCAGCGGAGGCCAAGCTTCGTGGCGGCAAGACGGCATGCTTCACGGGCGGTCGCCTCGTTCACGCCGGAAACTTCAAACAGCATGTGCCCTGGAAGAACCACGGCGACCCAGAATTCCGGAGCACCTTTACCCTTACCCATTCGGACTTCCGGTGGACGCTGGGTGACTGGCTTGTGAGGGAAAATGCGGCAGAACACTTTTCCTTTCCGCTTGAGGAAGCGTGTGATGGCGACGCGGCAGGCTTCGATGTGGATGTTTTTAATCCAGCCACGCTCAAGAACCTGGAGACCGAAGTCACCAAAGTCGAGCTTGTTGCCGCTGGTGGCGTTGCCGCCGCGGTTGCCGCGCTGCGATTTACGATATTTTACTCTGCTTGGAAGAAGGGCCATACGTCTAGGTCCGGTAGAAAGGGGTTAGTTGAAAAAGGAGCAGTTTTTTATGCCTGGGCTGGGGCCGGAGCTGGAGCACCGCCACCATAACCGCCACCACCGCCCTGCGGGCCGCGACGATCACCACCGCGAGGACCAGGAGCACCTGGAGCGCCGCCACCCGGGCGACGGTCATCTCTGCGTGGGCGACGGTCACCTTGTGGGCGGGAGACACCTTCAGGGGCATTGCCACGGTTCATCCAGCACTTCACGCCGATGATGCCGTAAACGGTGCGGGCTTCAGCAAAGCCGTAATCAATCGGGATACGCAGGGTCTGAAGAGGCACCTTGCCCTGACGATACCACTCAGCACGGGCGATGTCAGCACCACCGAGACGGCCGGCGCAGCGGAGACGGATGCCATCAGCACCCATGTCCATGGCGGTCTGCACGGAGCGCTTCATGGCACGACGGAAGGAAATACGGCGTTCAAGCTGAACGGCGACAGCTTCTGCGACGAGCTGGGCGTCGAGTTCTGGCTGCTTGATTTCGAAGATGTCGATCTTGACCTGCTTGCCACCGCACATTTCTGAGACCTTCTGGCTCATCACGTCGATTTCCTGACCTTTGCGGCCGATGACGAGACCTGGACGGGCGGTGTGCAGTGTCACGCGGACCTGGTTCCAAGCGCGCTCGATGACGATCTTGGAGATGGCGGCCTGCATGAGCTTTTCCTTCAGGTAAGCACGGATGGCGAGATCGCTGTGGAGCGAGTCTGCATATTCTTTTTCAGGTGCGTACCACTTGGAGCGCCAGTCTTTGGTGACTGCGAGGCGGAAGCCGATCGGATTTACTTTCTGTCCCATAAAGTGAAGAGGTGCGGTTGGGGGGCGTTGCGGTTATTCAGATGCTTTCTTGGCCTTCGCTGCCTTCTTGACGGCAGGAGCATTGCGACGTGCGGATTTCGGGGCCTTCTTCTCACCTTCGGCCTTGGCTTCTTCAGCCTTGGGCGCGCCGATGATGACGGTGATGTGGGTCATGCGCTTCTTGATCGGAGCGGCTGAACCACGAGCGCGTGGCATGATGCGGCTCAGGGAAGGGCCGGGAGTGGCGACCGCTGATTGGACGATGAACTCGGAAGCATCCTGCTCGTGGTTGTTCTCGGCGTTCGCGATGGCGGAACGAAGAGTTTTGCCAACAAGGAAGGCGGCTTTCTTTGGGGTGAAGTCGAGAACGCTCAGCGCCTGGGAGACGGGCATGCCGGTGATGGCACGTGTGACCTGACGGGCTTTCTGCGAGGAGATCCTGGCGTATTTGAGGACGGAACGGACGGACATAAAGCGAGGGGGGGTTCTTGACTTCGTTAGAGAGATTTGTTGAGATCGACACGACCCCGGTCACCGACGCGGACGGGATCATTGGCAGTGGCCAGTTCCTGGACTACCGCACCACAGACAGAGTTGCGGACTTCAGTAACAAGGACTTTCGCGATGGGCTTGTCTTCGCGGTAAATTTCAAAGGGCATTCCTGGCTTCACGCCGTCCTTGGAGCCGATGGAGAGGACGGCGATGCCGAGCTCACTCTTGAGGCTGACGACGCGGGCGTTTTGCAGGTCACCCACAGCCTGGCCGTTCTGACCACCACCTGCTTTGACAAGCGCGGCATCAGCGGCGGTAATGGCCTTGTTAAGGCGGTCGGCTGCGGCAGGATCAGCATTTTGAGAGCTCTTCATCAGGCCCATGCCTGATTCAGCCAGTTCAATCAGAGCATTGGCGAGTTCGTCGCGCTGCTCCTTCATGATGCGCAGATCGCTGAGGGCAGCGAGCAGGCGCTCCTGGGTTTGATCCTTGGAGTTTTCGAGGGCTCCAACGCCAAGACCTTCGAGCAGACCCCGCAGCTTTTCGTAGCGGTCTTTCAGTTCGTTGGTTTCAGCATTGGCGGCGGCGGCGCTCTGAGCCAGCGCATCGTTTTTATCCTTGGCGGCAAGAAGCTGAGCGTCCTGTGCCTGGATCTTCGCGGCGGCGACTTGAAGCGAGAGGTGCAGTTCCTGATTTTCGAGCCTGTCGTCCGCACGCAGACCTGACACACCCGCTGCGAGAAGCAGCGAGAGAGTGGTGCAGGTGATGGCAGTGCGGAGTGACATGAAGAATCTCGATTCTCAGGAATTACTTGGCGGCCTTGACGGTGACGGCACCGTGAGACTTGAACAGACGGGTCAGGGAGAACTCGCCGAGGCGGTGGCCGACCATGTTTTCAGTCACATAGACAGAGACGAAGTCCTTGCCGTTGTGAACCAGGAAGGTGTGGCCGACGAGGTCAGGAGTGACCATGGAGGAACGGGCCCAAGTTTTGATGGGGCGTTTCTGCTTGGCGTCGTTGAGCTTGTCCACCTTGTCGAGGAGGGCTTGCTGAACGAAGGGACCTTTTTTGAGGGAGCGTGCCATGTGAGTGCGTGAGTGAGGAATGGATTACTTCTTGGCGTGACGGCTCTGGATGATGAGCTTGTTCGTGGCCTTCTTCTTGTTGCGGGTCTTCTCACCCTTCGCGTGGCCCCATGGGCTGAGCAGGTGCTGACGACCACCACCGGACTTGGAACGGCCTTCACCACCACCGTTCGGATGGTCGATCGGGTTCATACACATGCCGCGGACGGTTGGGCGGGTGCCCTGCCAGCGGGTGCGGCCCGCCTTGGCGCTGACGACGTTCATGTGCTCGACGTTGCCGACCTGGCCGATTGTGGCGTAGCAGACAGAGAGGATCTTGCGGATTTCTCCGGAAGGCATGCGCACCAGGGCGAAATCTCCTTCACGGTTGGAAAGCACGGCGGCCTGACCAGCGGCACGGGCGACGACGCCACCTTTGCCGGGGGAGAGCTCGATGTTGTGGATCGAGGTTCCGAGAGGGATCTTGCTCAGAGGCAGGGCGTTGCCCACTTCTGGAGCCGCTTTTTCGCCGGCCATCACCGAAGCACCGACGCTTAGGGCGTTTGGAGCGAGGATGTAGGCGCGCTGGCCGTCCTTGTATTCCACAAGGGCGATGCGGGCGGAGCGGTTCGGATCGTACTCGATGCCGACCACTTTGGCAGCTTCATCACGACGGGAACGCTTGAAGTCGATGAGACGGTAACGCTTGTCGTGACCACCGCCGATGTGACGGCAGGTGATACGGCCAGTGTTGTTACGGCCACCGGATTTGCGGAGAGCCACGGTAAGGCTTTTCTCCGGAGAGTGCTTGGTGATCTCGTCGAAGGAGTTCCACTCTTTGTAGCGATTGGTGGGCGTGGTTGGCTTGAATGTTTTCAGCGCCATGACGGTAGGATAAGTTAAAGGGTTGCGGGCCTGGGGTTACGCGAGGTCGAACTTTTCGCCAGCCTTGAGGCGGACGATCGCTTTCTTCCAGTGATTGGTGCGGCCGTAATCGGCGCGGCGCTCACGACGGGCCTTGCCGTCATAGTTCGCAGTGCGGACACCGGTGACTTTTTTGCCAAACAGCTTTTCGATGGCCTGTTTGATGTCGATCTTGGTGGCTTCGACATCCACGGAGAACACGTACTCGTTGTTCTGTTCGCCCAGCAGGGTGGCTTTTTCGCTGAGACGGATGGTTTTGATGACTTTATGAAGGTCTTTCATGATCAGGCGGTCCTCTTGGCAAGGGTTTCAAGGGCTTCCCCGGTCACCACCACGCTGCGGTAGCGGAGGAGGTGTTCGGCATTCACTTCGTCAGCGGAGATAAGCTGAACGTTCTGGACATTGCGGCCGGCGCGGAAGGTGAGCTCATCAAAGCCTTTGCCGATGAGGAGCACGTTCTTTGCGGTGGTCAGGCCATTGACGGCGGCGATGAAGCTCTTGGTCTTGCCATCAGCCACGGCGAAGCTTGGGACGGTAAGCACTTCGCCATCATTGATGCGGGCGGTCAAAGCGGCGCGCAGGGCCAGCTTGCGGGTGTTCTTGGTGGTCTTCTTGGCCCAGACGGTCGTGTTGCGTGGGCCGAAGACGACACCACCACCACTCCAGATGGGGGAGCGCTTGCTGCCCATACGGGCGTTGCCGGTTCCCTTCTGGTTCCAGAGCTTCTTGCCGGAGCCGGAAACTTCAGAACGGTTTTTGGTGTGGGCGTTGCCCTGACGGCGGTTGGCGCGGTAGGCCACCAGCGTGTCGTTGAGAGCCTGGGAGCCTTGATAGCCCTCGGTCAGTTGGATGTTGGCCGCCTTGGCGGCGTCGGCTGAGAGAATGGTCGCGGACATGGTTCAGTTCCTCGTGGTTATTTCTTGGCAACGGCCTTTTTGCCGGGGCGCACCACAACGATGCTGCCTTTGTTGCCGGGGAGTGCGCCTTTGATGAGCAGGATGCCTTCTTCGGGACGGCTCTGCACGACGACCAGATTCTGGGTGGTGCAGCGGGTGGTGCCATCATGGCCGGGCATCTTCTGGTTCTTCCAGACGAGACCAGGGGTCAGACGGCAGCCGATGGAACCAGGACGACGATGCATCATGTGACCATGCGAAGCAGGCTGGCCGGCGAAGTTCCAGCGCTTGACGACGCCCTGGAAACCTTTGCCCTTGGTGTTGCCGATCACGTCAACGATCTGGCCGTTGCTGAAGATGCTTGCGTCGAGCTTGGCATCTGCTGCTGGGAGCTGGTCGTCGCCGGTGAGGCGGAATTCCTTGACGATGCGCTTGGCGGTCGTGCAGCCGTGCTTCTTGAAGTGGCCCAGCAGCGGCTTGCTGACGCGGGAATCCTTCAGCTGGTCGCCGTAGCCGACCTGCACTGCGCTGTACTTGTCTTTGCCATCGCTGCGCTTCACCTGAAGAATGGTGTTGCCGCTGACATCAACCACTGTGACCGAGATCGCGTCGCCTTTGGCGTCGTAGACTTTGGTCATTCCGAGTTTTTTACCGATCAATCCGAGACTCATGAGTGTGTCCTCCTGTTATTAAAGTGATGAGATCGCGTTAGATCTTGATGGTGATGTCCACGCCGGAAGGAAGATTGAGCTTCTTGAGCTCGTCCACGGTGCGGGAGGTGGGGTCAACGATGTCCAGCAGGCGCTTGTGCGTGCGGATTTCGAACTGGTCCATCGACTTTTTATCGACGTGCGGGGAGCGGTTCACGGTGAACTTCTCGATGCGGGTTGGCAGTGGGATGGGGCCTGCAACACGTGCGCCGGTGCGCTTGGCGGTTTCGACGATGTCGGCAGTGCTCTTGTCGAGCACGCGATAGTCATAGGCGCGAAGGCGGATTCTGATGCGTTGATTTGTCATGACGATGGTCCGTGGGATAGAATTTCAGTGCGCTTGTGCGTTATGCCTTGGCGCCTCCGCGCTGCTCGACGATCTGCTCAACAATCTGCTGCGGCACCTGCTCGAAGTGAGAAGGCTGCATGGAGTAGCTGGCGCGTCCGGAGGAAAGGGTGCGGATGGCGGTGGAGTAGCCGAACATTTCAGCAAGGGGAACTTCAGCGCGCAGGATGGCGGTGGTGCCGCGGCTGTCCATGCCCTGAATCTTGCCGCGACGACGGTTAAGGTCACCCATGATGTCGCCCTGATAATCTTCTGGTGTGGAAGCTTCCACGGCCATGATCGGCTCAAGCAGGATGCACTTCGCTTTCTTGAGCGCGTCTTTGACGGCGAAGATGCCGGCCATTTTGAACGCGTTTTCGTTGGAGTCCACTTCGTGGCTCGAACCATCGACCAGGTCGATGTGCATGTCGATCACCGGATAACCAGCGATGATGCCGTTGAGAGCTGCTTCGATGCAACCCGCCTTGGCTGGGTTGATGAATTCCTTGGGAATCGTGCCGCCGACCACTTTGTTTTCGACGACGATGCCGGAGCCCTTCTCACCAGGGCGCACTTTGATGACGACGTGGCCGTATTGACCGCGACCACCGGACTGCTTGACGAGCTTGCCTTCGCCGTCGGCTTCCTTCGTGAGGGTTTCGCGGTAGGCGATCTGTGGCTTGCCGGTGTTGGTTTCCACCTTGTGCTCGCGCTTGAGGCGATCGCAGAGAATTTCCAGGTGAAGCTCGCCCATGCCGGCGATGATGGTCTGGCCGGTTTCTTCGTCGGTCTTGACGAAGAAGGTAGGATCTTCCTCGGAAAGGCGCTGAAGGGCGTTGCCCATCTTTTCCTGATCGCCCTTGGTCTTCGGCTCGACGGCCATCGAGATGACCGGTTCTGGGAAGGTTGGTGGCTCAAGCTGAACTTCGAGGCTTTCGTCACAGAAGGTGTCGCCAGTGCGGACATCCTTCACACCCACGAGGGCGGCGATATCGCCAGAGTAGCAGGTGTCGATGTCCTTGTGGACGGCTGCCTGGATCTGGATGAGGCGGCCCACACGCTCAGATTTGCGGGTGCGGGGATTGTAGATGGTGTCGCCTTTGGAAACCTTGCCGGAATACACACGGAAGAACACAAGGCGGCCAAACTTGTCGGACCAGAGCTTGAAGCCAAGGGCGATGAATTTGCCGTTGTCGTCCGGCTTGGCTTCCACGATGTTTTCGGGTTCGTCGACCACGGTGCCCTTCTGGGCTTCGATGTCGAGGGGGCCGGGGAGATAGTCGATCACGGCGTCGATCAGATACTGCACGCCTTTGTTTTTGAAGGCGGAACCACCGGCCATCGGGATGATCTTGTTGGCGATCACAGCACGGCGGAGGCCGGCTTTCAGTTCCTTCGGGCCGATCGGCTGTTCTTCGAGGAACATCATGCCCAGCTCTTCATCAGCGCTGCAAACAGCGTCAAGGAGCTCATCGTAAGCGGCCTTGGCCGTGGCGACTTCGTCACCTTCCAGCTCGCGCACAGTGTACTTGGAGCCAAACTTTTCGTCGTCAGAATAAATGATGGACTTCTGGTTCACCACATCGATCTGGCCGATGAGATTTTCTTCAGCTCCGATCGGAATGAGGACCGGGAAGGCAGGAGCACCGAGCTTGGTGCGGACGTCCTTCACCACGTTGAAGAAGTTGGCACCGGTGCGGTCCATCTTGTTCACGAAAGCGATGCGAGGCACACCGTATTTTTCCGCCTGACGATAAACGGTTTCAGACTGGGGCTGCACACCTGCCACGCCGCAAAGCACGAAGATGGCGCCGTCGAGCACGCGGAGGGAACGTTCCACTTCAGCGGTGAAGTCCACGTGTCCGGGTGTGTCAATGATGTTGACGCGGATGTCCTCAAGTTCGCGGGACTTGTAGATGCCGGCTTCCTTGAGCTGCTTCCACTTGGCGGTCACTGCGGCGGAGGTGATGGTGATGCCGCGCTCTTTTTCCTGCTCCATCCAGTCGGTGGTGGCTGCGCCGTCATGCACTTCACCGATCTTGTGAATCATGCCTGTGTAGAACAGGATACGTTCGGTGAGAGTGGTCTTGCCCGCGTCGATGTGCGCGCAGATCCCGATATTGCGGGTGCGCTCAAGTGGGAATTCGCGGTTGGGGGAATTGGGGTTCGACATGGGGTCGGAAAACGAAAAGTGGACGGAAAAAGTAAAGTGAAACGATTAGAAGCGGAAGTGGGCGAAGGCGCGGTTGGCCTGGGCCTGCTTGTGAACGTCGTCACGCTTGCGGACGGCGTTCCCCTGCCCCTGTGCGGCATCCTTCAGCTCATTGGCGAGGGCGCGGTGCATTGCCTGACCTTTGCGGCCACGGGCAAAACCAACGATCCAGCGCATTGCGAGGGATTCCTGACGACGGGGAGAAACTTCGAGCGGCACCTGATAGGTGGCACCACCGACACGGCGGGCTTTGACTTCCACGCGTGGCTTGGTGTTCTCAATGGCGCGGTTGAAGAGCTCAAGAGGATCGACGCTGTCGGTCTTGTCGTTGAGGGTCTCAATGGCGGAATAGACGATGCGCTCTGCGAGCGACTTCTTGCCATCAAGCATGATGTTGCTGATGAGCGTTGCAACGAGTTCGCTGTCGTAGCGGCTGTCCTTGCGGGCTTCTTTGGTGTAAACGCGTTTTCTGCGGGCCATGGCTTGATGAGATAAAGAGTGAGATCAGCGGAAATTATTTCTTCTTCGCGGCAGCGGCGGCAGCACCTGCCTTTGGACGCTTTGCACCGTATTTGGAACGGCCACGACGACGGGCGTCAACACCAAGGCAGTCAAGGGTGCCGCGAACAATGTGGTAACGCACACCTGGCAAGTCCTTCACACGTCCACCGCGCACCAGAACGATGCTGTGTTCCTGAAGATTGTGACCTTCACCACCGATGTAGGCGATGACTTCGTAACCGTTGGTCAGACGCACCTTGGCCACCTTACGCAAAGCGGAGTTGGGCTTTTTAGGTGTGCGGGTCATCACCTGGAGGCAGACGCCACGGCGCTGCGGGCACTTGGCAAGCGCAGGAGACTTCGACTTTACCGCTTTATCTTTGCGGCCGTGTCTGACGAGTTGATTGATGGTGGGCATGGTGTGAAAGAGCTGTAAACCTTGGCTTTGTTCGTAGCCAGTTTCGGGGGACAGCGCGCCATGCTCACAATGAGCACACGCAGACTTTTCCGGTTCTGGTTCCGATAATGAAGAGCCTCCGTGGAGGATCTTGATTTGCCGGTCTCGTTGAAGAGGCCGGGCCTTGGGGAGCGCGCATTCTGGCGAGTCCCCAACAACCCGCAAGCAGTTTTTCAGTCTTTTTGAAATAATTATTCACAATGACTCTCAGTTATTCACCAACTTCGATGTGCCACCTCGCCCCTGGAGGTGCCTCCAAGCCGTCATTCGTGCATTTGCTCCCACCGCCAGTTTACGCCACACTGACGCCATGCGAATGCTGATCTCTTTCTTGTTTCTCCTGGTGACGTCCCTGCCCGCCCAGCAGCCCGCTGCCGTCGAACGCAAGCTCGAATCCCTCCTGCTCATGCCCGAGCCCAAGGCCATGCGCGGCGCCTACTCCATCACTCTGCCAAACTCGCAGCAGACGGTATTTACCTGCTATCGCGAAAGCACGGCAGCAGTCAGCGGTGTCGAGCCCTACTCCGTGGAAACATTCACCAAGCTCGGCCTCAGCGTCGAATCTTTTGCCGCACGCGCCAAGGCTGCGGCGGACAAACGCATCCTGCAGATCCGGCCCGAACTCATCAAGGGGGATGACGGCAGGATCGCCTACGCCGTGTATCGCGGGGATTCCCCGCTGTACGCCGCGCTTCTCATCGCCCCTTCCCTTCCCAAGATCTTCGCCGAACTTTTTGGCCCGGAAATCTGGGTGGCCACCCCGGACCGCCACTCCCTCTACGTCTTCCCGGCAAAGCCCGAGCTGCTCAATGACTTTGCCGCCGATCTCGCCGAGCGCTACGCCAGCGATGCCTTCGCCGCGAGCTGCGAGATCTTCTCCCTCAAGGCTGGCGCAGAACCCCGGGTGGTGGCGTCCTTCGCAGGGGAGGAATAGCGACTGCGCTTCGGGCTGGACAGGCGGTTATTCCAGTCAATGCTTGGTTTTTCATCCATGAAAACCCTCCTTTTCCCTGCTCTCCTGATTTCCTTGTACGGGCCTTTGGCAACTGCGGCGTTTTCGGAGGAACCCAAGAAAGCAAACGGCGAGATTTCGCCAGCGGCACCTAAAAAAGAACAACCCCTGCCCTCCAGACCAGGCGGTACGACCATGGACGTGCGCGCGTTTTTAATCGGCACAAAATGGTCCTGGCGCAATGTGAGCGCGGGTGCGCCGGATCGGGAATGCGTCTTCATGGCAGACGGCACCTTTCGCCACCCTCATTTTGTGGCCAAATTCACGGTCAAAGACCCACATACCGTTGTGCTGACGAAAAAAGGCGGCAAGGCGGTGCTGACCTTTGATGCAGGCTTCCAAAACTTTGAGGCCCTCGATTTCAACCACATTCGGATCACGGGAAGCAGGTTGTAAACACGATGGCCGCCCGCCTCGAATGGGATTGCGGCAACGAAGAACGGCTGCTTCCAGTGATGGAGCACTCTTCTCTCACGGTCCGTCAAAAACCACGCCACCCTCATCAGCCGCCTCCTTGGCAGCGCCCTTCTTATGTTCCAGCCCTTCCGCCCGTCGGCGACGGGCTTCGGCGAAGAATTCCTTGAGTATTCTGACGCAGTCGTCATTGAGCACACCTGGGGTGATTTCGGTGCGGTGATTCAGATTCGGAGCCTGCAGCAGGTTCCAGAAGCCGCCGGCGGCACCGCCTTTGACGTCGGGGCAGCCGAAAATGACGCGCCGGACCCGGCAGTGCATGATGGCCCCGGCGCACATGGGGCAGGGTTCTTTGGTGACGTAGAGATCGCAATCGGTCAGCCTCCAGTCACCCAGGGCGCTCTCGGCCTGCGTGAGCGCAAGCATTTCAGCATGCGCGGTCGCGTCCTTGAGGGTCTCCACCTGGTTCCACGCACGGCCGATCACGCTGCCCTGATGCACGATGACGGCACCGATGGGCACTTCGTCCTGCCGGGCGGCCTTGCGCGCCTGCCGCAGCGCATCGCGCATGTAATACTCGTCGTCGAAGGGATTGATGATCAGGGGCTCGTCCACCGCGTTTTATAAACGCTGTCCGCATCAACTCAAACCTTGAACTTTAAACCCTGAACCTTATCTCAAGGCATGAATCACTCAACACACCTCATCCTCCCCTCGCTGCTGGCCTCCGACTGGTCGAAGATCGACGTTGAAGTCAAACGTGCCGCCGCTGCCGGCGCGCAATGGCTGCACCTGGATGTGATGGACGGCCATTTCGTGGACAACATCTCTTTCGGCCCGCAGATGGTGCAGGTGGTGCGGAAATGCACGGACATGTACCTGGACGTGCATCTCATGATCCACCGCCCGGATCACTATCTGGAGCGCTTCATCAAGACGGGTGTCCAGAACATCACGATCCACGTCGAGGCAAACTACGACACCAGCGTGGCCGAAACCTTGAAGCGCATCCGCGCAGCGGGCCTGCACTGCGGTCTTGCATTGCACCCCGACACCCCCTTTGAAGCGGCGCTGCCCTACGTCCGGGACATCGACCTCCTGCTGGTGATGACCGTCGTGCCGGGCTTCGGCGGTCAGCCGTTCATGGAAAAGGAAACGATGCCCAAACTGGCCACCGCGCGTGACTACCGTGATGCAAACGGTTTGAGCTTCCACCTCGAAGTCGATGGCGGCATCGCCACCTCCACGGCCCCCATCGCGAAAAAGCACGGCGCAAACCTTTACGTCTGCGGCACCTCGGCTTTCGGCGCCCCGGACATGAACCAGTCGATGCGAGATCTGGCGGCCTCCGTGGCGTGACCCAAAAAGAAGGGCAGGACTCGCGTCCTGCCCTTCGTGGTGAGTTGAAGTTATTCAGCCGGCGGCGGCGCAGCCTGGGCTGGTTGCTCGCTTGGATGATCATCGTGGTGATCGTCATGATGGTCGTCGTGCTCATCATGCTTGTCCTCACGCGGATCGTGTCCTTCGTGATGCTCGATGTCCTTGTGCTCTGTGACGCCTTTGAGGTGCGTCTTGAACTTGCGGTGGCGCTGGCGCTCCGGCAGCGGACTGAGCTGCATGTTGATGTTACGGCCCGCCATGCGCGGATCCTGGTCCACATGCCCCATCGTGAGGAGGTCTTCCTTGATTTTCTTGGCAAGCTGGTGGCCAAGCTCCTGATGCGCCATCTGACGGCCGCGGAACTGCAGCTGGATGCGCACCTTGTGTCCTTCCGCCAGGAAGTCTTCAGCGTGCGTGATCTTGATCAGGTAGTCATGCGGGTCGATGCCGATGCGGAATTTCATTTCCTTCACCTTGCCGCCCTTCTGATGCTTGTGGGCCTCCTTCTTGTGCTTCTCCTGGATGTACTTGTACTTGCCGTAATTGACAATTTTGCACACGGGCGGATCGGCGTTTGGCGCCACTTCCACCAGATCCAGTCCGCGCTCCTTGGCGATGCGAATGGCCTGCGAAGTCGGGATCACCCCCAGCTGATGATGGCCGTCCTCCTCGACCACGCGCACCTTCGGCGCACGGATGCGCTCATTGATGCGGGTTTGATCGACAAAACGCCCGTTGGGTCGGTCACGGCCACCGGGACGGTTGCCACCGGGACGAAACGCTCCGCTTGAGCCCTGGTAGCCACCTGATGGGCGCGCAGGCCCGGCGGGTCTTGGGGCTCCCATGGCAGGCCCCGCAGGGCGTGCGCCAGGGGCAGGTGCTGAATTGGCGGGGCCGGCCGGGCCCGCAGGCCTCGGTGGGCCGCCTGTGCCTTGGTTTTGCTGGGGACGTGGCGCAAAATTGCCGCCGCTCAACTGCTGGAATGGATTGCTTATAGGATACCTCCGGGTGTGTTCGAAACTCCAGGCCGCCGTGTGGCAGACACCTGGAAAAGTGTTTGGGTGAGACGCGCTGAAAAAAACATCATATCAGCACGGACTCGATTCCGACATGCACGCGCCAGCTCTATCCCGATCATGCGGGGTGTGTGGACGCGACAAAGAAAAAATCATGCGGAGAAAGTCAGGAAAAAAGCGCTTTCAGTAGAAAGCCGCTGGCGGAGCCGTGGACTCAAACGCTGGATATAAGTAACGACTTTCAAGAGATTCAGCAAGCCGATTTATTTTCCTAGGCCAAATCTCAGGGAAATGCTGATGTCTGCATGACTTGGAAACAAAGCACCATCCCCGGATTCCTCTCCATTTTCCAAGAAACATGCCCTCATTTCCTCAGTGGTCTTTGCCACACACCCGGCACATGAAGCGGTTTCCTCGGCCGGGGATTTCGTAGCTCTTCCCGCCGCAAAACGGGCAGCTCACCGCCACGCAATTCCGCACGACCCGACGCGTGACCATGCCCACCACCAGCCCTCCGACCAGCATCGTCACCAGAGGGGAAATGTGGTGGCGCTCCAGCCAGCTCGAAAGCAGCCAGATGAACCCGCAAAAGACTGCGCCCGTGATGACAGGCCCAAAAAAACTCAGAACGAAATGACGCGAGGAACTCATGCGACCCCGCAATATGTCACTCCGTCACGGCTTTCTGCAAGCCTGCGCGCATGACTTCCAAGGGAGCGGGCCGGTCAAACCAGTGCTCAAAAGAGATCCCTCCCTGGTGCAGCAGCAGCGTCAGCCCGTCCACGCTCCTGGCCCCGGCCAGCCGTGCATCCGCCAGCAGCGGGGTCTCACCACCGGCACGATAAACCATGTCAAAGACGAGGTGTCGCGCACGCAGCGCATCCGCCGGCAGCAGCTTGGCATCGGCAGGCTTCATGCCGAGAGAGGTGGCGTTCACGATCAGGTCGGTGTTCGCCAGCGCCGCGCTCAGAGCATCATTATCCCAGGGAACCACGGTCACATCCGGACAGCCGCCCAGTGCCTGAATTTCGCCGGCGACGGTTTCAGCCTTGGCCTGGGAACGATTCACGAGCTGCAGTTTCTGACATCCGCTGAGGGCGCTTTGCACCGCCACCGCACGCCCTGCGCCACCGCCCGCACCCACTATAAGTACACGCAGGTCTCGGATGTCTGCGCCAAACGCCTCCTTCACACTGCGCAGAAAGCCCGGCCCGTCACTGTTGTAGCCGTGCAGCTTGCCATCACGAATCGCCAGTGTGTTCACCGCACCGAGCTGCCGCGCCAGCGGGTCCAGCTCATCAACAGCGTCCAGCGCTTCAAACTTGTGTGGAATGGTGATGTTCACGCCGAGAAAGCCGCATTTGGCAAACTGCCGGAACGCCTCGGCCACACGGCCCACCGGCACCTGCACCCGGATGTACTGCGCGTCGATGCCGCAGGCCTGCAGCGCTGGATTGTGCATCTGCGGACTGCGCGAATGGCCGATGGGATCGCCGATCACCGCCAGCCGCGCCGGTGGCGTGAAACGTGCGGCCACCGCATCCCAGCCCATCAAATCTTCGAATGATAAAAAATCTCCCACGCTCCAGACATGCCGCAGAACCACGGACTGTCAAAGCTGCCCGCAATTTTCCCGCTCGACATCCCGTTCCATCCGCGCTGCAATCAGCGCTCCAGTTTCCAACCAACCCTCCCACCCATGCGACTCTTCTTTCCCCTGCTCACAATCGCCGTCTCTGCGGCACTTTTCCTCGCCCAGGCCGCTGACACCGCCGTCAAGCCGCTGCGCGTCCTCATCGTCGCCGGGGGCTGCTGCCATGAATACGACAAGCAGCACCTCGTGCTCAAAGAAGGCATCGAGTCGCGTCTGAACGCCATCGTGGATGTCGCGTACAACCCCGACAAAACCACCAAGGCCACTTTTGAAATCTACAAGGCCAAGGATTGGGCCAAGGACTTCGACGTCATCATCCACGACGAATGCAGCGCCGATGTGACGGACCCCGCCTACGTCGCCGCCATCCTCGATGCCCACAAGGCCGGCAAGCCCGCCATCAATCTCCACTGCGCCATGCACAGCTACCGCTGGGGCAACTTCCGCGAACCCGTGAAAGCCGGTGCCGACAACTCGGGCTGGTATGAAATGATCGGCCTGCAATCCACCGGCCACGGCCCGCAGCAGCCCATCGCCATCACCTTTACCGACAAAAACCACCCGATCACCCAGGGTCTCGAAAACTGGACCACCATCAACGAAGAACTCTACAACAACATCCAGATCCTCACCGGCAAGCCCCTCGCCACCGGCGTGCAGATCGTCCCGCCGAAAGCCAAGAAAGGCGAAACCCTGCCCCCTGACGCCAAGCCCACCGAAGCCACCAGCGTCGTCGCCTGGACCAACGAATACGGCCCGAACAAGACCAAAATCTTCTCCACCACCATCGGCCACAACACTGCCACCGTGGGCGATGCCCGCTATCTGGACCTGATCACCCGCGGCATCCTCTGGACCACCGGCCACATCAATGAAAACGGCAAAGCGGAGCCGGGATACGGAAAGTAAGTCCTTCAAAAACCCAACTTGGTGCCATTTGAATGCCCGGAGAGCCTCTCCGGGCATTTTATTTTCCGACTCGACACAGTTTCTTACCCTGAGCAGCGTTTTAACAATCTGCCCCATGCGCCACCTCATCGTTCCCTCCCTCTGTCTTGCCTTCGCGTTTCACGCCCATGGAGACCCCGGCCATTCCGCCAATGGCGAAGCCTTCAATGAGGGGCCGCGTCAGGCGGCGGTGCTCATCCCCGGCTGCGGAGACGCGGTGCATTTCACCATCAGCACCAAGAACGCGGACGCGCAGAAGTTTTTCACGCAGGGCGTGGGCCAGCTCCACGGCTTTTGGTATTATGAGGCGGAGCGCTCCTTCCGTCAGGTGGCGGCGCTGGATCCTGACTGTGCCATGGCCTACTGGGGCATGAGCATGGCCAACGTGAACAATGAAAGGCGCGCCAGCGCCTTCATCAAAAAAGCCACGCCACTCAAACCCAAGGCCACGCCCCGCGAGCGGCAGTGGATCGCCGCGCTGGAAAATCTCTACCGCGACAACGACAAGCGGGAAAAAAAGCAGAAGAGCCTGGACTGCATCAAGGACTTTGAGGCCCTGGTGCAGGACAATCCCAAGGACACGGAGGCGAAGGCCTTCCTCATCTGGCGCATCTGGTTCTCCCGTGAGGAAGCTCCGATGTCCAGCCTCCAGGCAGTGGATGCGCTGCTGGACCAGGTCTTTGCCGCCGAGCCCAACCACCCCGCCCACCACTACCGCATTCATTTGTGGGACCAGAGCAAGCCCATCCTGGCCCTGAAATCCGGCGCACTCTGCGGGCAGGTCGCACCGGGCATCGCGCACATGTGGCACATGCCGGGCCACACCTTTTCCAAGCTGAAACGCCCGGATGATGCCGCATGGCAGCAGGAGGCCAGCACCCGCGTGGACCACGCCTACATGATCCGCACCGTCATTTTGCCGGATCAGATACACAACTATGCGCACAATGAGGAGTGGCTGACGCGCACTTTTAATGAGCTCGGCCGGGCCAAAGATGCCGAGGCGCTGGCACGCAGCCTCATCGCCATCCCGCGCCATCCGATTTATAACACCCTGGAAAAACCCAGCACCTCCGCCAGCTACGGGCGGACGCGCCTGATCGAAACCCTCCTGAAATGGGAGCGCTGGAAGGAAGTGCAAAACTTCACCGCTGTCCCCGTGGGAGTGGCGGCCCATGACATCGTGCGGCTGTGGGCACGCGGCATCGCCAGCTACCATCTCGGAGACTCCGCTGCTCTGGCCGCCGCCCTGAAGGATCTGCAGGCCGTTTCCACCGAAGCACCCGAGCCCAAGCCGGGTGAAAAAGCCGCCGACAAACCTGCGGAAAAGAGCGCTGAAAAAACGGTGACCGATGCCAAGAAGCCCGCTCCGTCATCCATCTCCAAAACATCCGCCTCCGCTGAGACCAAGCCGAAAAAGTCACCTCGCCCCGAAGTGAAGGCGAAAGCCCTCGCCATCGCCGAACTCACGGCCCTCGTGGCACTGGCCAACAAGGACGGCTCTGTCCGTCGTGCGGAGACGCACAAGCTGCTGTCAGACCTGAAAGCGCTGGACGACATGCCCAAGGAGCGGCTGGCGCGCTACTGGCTGACCCTTGACGACAAGGTGCAGGCGGAGGAGCTGACCAAGAAGTTCACCAAAGACCTCGTGGGACTGGCCACGAAAACGGAAGTGCTGCATGCCTGCGGCAAGACGGAGGAGGCAAAAAAGACCTTCGAAGAAATGCGCCAGCAGGCCTTCGCCATGGATCGCGACTTGCCCATCGGCAAACGCCTCGACACGCTCGCCAAGACCTTCGGCATCCAGGGCGACTGGCCTGCTCCGGCCCCCAAACGCACCGACAGCGGCGTGCGTCCGGAGATCTCCACCCTCGGCCCCGTGCACTGGCATGCGCCGGATGCCCCCGTGTTTACGGCACGCACACTGGACGACCAGCCCGTGAAGAGCACCGACTTCACCAGCAAGAAGCCCACCCTCTTCCTCTTCTACCTCGGCCATGACTGCGGCCACTGCGTGGAGCAGATGCAGGCCTTTGCCAAGGCAGCGCCAGAGTTTGACAAGGCCGGCATCCAGCTCGTGGCCGTGACCATCGACGACCCGAAAGCCGCCCTCGGCATCCGTGCCAAGCTCAACCTCAAGGAAGGCCAGCCCCTCCCCTTCCCCCTGCTGAGCGACAGCAGCCTGAAATCCTTCCAAACCGTGCGCGCTTATGACGACTTCGAAAAGGAAAGCCTCCACGCCACACTTCTCATCGACACCCACGGCAAACAGCGCTGGCAGGACATCAGCTGGGAGCCCTTCAAGGACACCAAGTTTGCGCTGGAGGAGTCGAAGCGCCTGCTGAAGCTGGACGCCCCCACCGCTGCCACCGCCCAGGCGGGTGAGTGAGCAGTACGGATGGTTTTCCTACCGCATCGTTGCCGCTCATCGCATTCGCCATTAAGACTAGGGCATGGTTTTTCCACGCGCTTTTCTTCGGGCCGCATCTGCATTGGCCGCACTGGCTCTGGCCTCATGCGAGCTAGCCGCGCCCCAGCAGACTTATCAGCAGCCCTATCAGCAGCAGCAGGCTCAGCAGGGGCCATTCATGCTTGGCATCGATGTACTGGCCTCGCGCGGCTTTGATCTGCTCCGTGGCAAGCGGGTGGGCCTGATCACCAATCAAACCAGCATGACCGGTCGCGGCGAGCGAACTCGCAGCGCCATGCAGCGTGCGCTGGGGCCCAACCTCGTCGCGCTGTATGCACCGGAGCATGGCATCGATGGCACCATCGGCGCCGGGCTGCATGTGAGCACGCGGCGGGACAATGTGACGGGGCTGACCGTGTATTCGCTCTACGGCCCCACGCGCAAACCGACCCCGGCGATGCTCGCCCCCATCGATGTGCTGGTGTTTGACCTGCAGGACATCGGCTGCCGCAGCTACACCTACATCAGCACCATGATCGTGGCGATGGAAGCCGCCGCCGAATGCGGCAAGCAGTTCGTGGTTCTTGACCGCCCCAATCCCCTCGGCGGCTGGCGCGTGGAAGGGCCGCCGCTGGAGTCCAAATGGAAGTCCTTCGTCGGCCAGGTCCCCGTGCCCTACGTGCATGGCATGACCGCCGGAGAGCTCGCCATGATGGCCTGCGCGCATGGCTGGGTTGCCCGTGTGCCGCGCCTGGACGTGGTGAAAATGCAGGGCTGGAGCCGGGGCATGACCTGGCAGGACACCGGCCTGCGCTGGTACCAGACCTCGCCCAACATCCCGCACGCCACCTCTCCCTTCTACTATGTGACCACCGGCATCCTCGGCGGCGCCACCTCGGTGGACATCGGCATCGGCACCGAGAATCCCTTTGGCTATGCCGGAGGCAGCGGGGTGAATCCGCAGGCGCTCTACGCCTACTGCCAGCGGCTCAACACTCCCGGCGTCAGCTTCTCCCCCTACTCAAAAGACGGCTTTGGCGGCGTCCGTATCAACCTATCCCCGCGCGCCACCGCCGACCTCACCGCGCTGGATGTCCTGCTTCTCGCGGAGATCAACCGACTCACCGGCGGCAAGGTCATTGGTCGCATGAGCGGGTCCAAGCTGAACCTGTTCAACAAGGTCTATGGCAGCGAATCACTGTACCATGACCTGCGCCGCGGCGTGCCGGCCACGAGCATCGTGGCGCGCTGGCAGAGCTACAATCAAAGCTTCCGCTCGCAAAGACAGCGCCACCTGCTCTACCCCTGACCGGGCCAGCGACAGGCTTGAAACGGACGCAATGCATCAATGCCGAATGACTGAGGCGTAAAAGTTCTGTCAAAAGGTCCAAATACGTGCTTATGACTGCACGTTAGTTTAAAACAACCATGGAAGACCTCGAAATCGCCCGCGCCTGCGCCCTTTACGCCGATGACAAAAAAGCGGAGAACATCCGCATTCTGGACCTGCGCGGACTCTCGCCCATCTCCGACTACTTCGTGCTCGTCACGGCCATGTCCACGCCTCAGCTGCGTGCCGTGCGCGACGAAATCGTCGAGCGCATGAAGGAGGAGCATAGCATTCCGCCGACGGTGAAGGACGGCAATTTCGAGAGCCAGTGGATCATTCTCGTCTATGGCAGCGTCATGGTGCACATCCTCACGCCTGAAAAGCGTGAGTTTTACGCCCTCGAAGAACTCTGGGGCGACGCGCCGGAAATGGAGCTGAACCTTGAGCCGCCTGCACCGCCACCGGAGCCGAAACCCAAGGCTGCCAAGAAAGCTGCGGTGAAAAAGGTGGCTGCCAAGAAAGCACCCGCCAAAAAAGCTCCGGCGAAGAAGACCCCGGCCAAGCGCGCCACGAAGAAAAAGGCGAGCTGATTTTCTGCTCGTCAATCTTCGCTCCAATCGCTAAACAGCAGGCATGCCCGTCCGCATCCTGCTCGTTCTCGTTTCCTGCGCCCTCAGCGTTGTAACTGGCCTTGTGCTCGCCCGAGGTGGCGCAGGCGTCACAGCAGTCCGGCAGCGGCCTCTCATCGGCCTTTCCATGGACACGCTCAAAGAAGAGCGCTGGCAGGTGGACCGAGATCTCTTCACCGCCAAAGCGCAGGCCGCAGGCGCCGATGTACTGGTGCAGTCCGCCAATAGCAACGACGCCATCCAGCTGCAAAACGTGGAGAGCCTGATCACGCAAAAAGTGGACGCACTTGTCATCATCCCGCACGATGGCGCGGCGATGGCCAAGGCGGTGAAGCTCGCGCATCAGGCCGGCATTCCCGTGCTCTCCTACGACCGCCTGATCACGGACTGCGATCTGGATCTCTACCTGACCTTTGACAATGTAAAGGTGGGCGAGCTTCAGGCAAAGTTCCTGGCAGACCGCATTCCTGCAGGTGGCAAACTGCGAATCATCCGCATCTACGGCGCAAAGACGGACAACAACGCCAAGCTCTTCAAGCAGGGGCAGGACAATGTGCTGCAGCCGCTCATCGCCGCTGGAAAGGTGGAGGTGATATTTGAGGACTGGGCGGAGGACTGGAAGCCCGAGAGCGCCAAGAAGATCACGAACGCCGCCATCACCAAAAGCGGTCCGAATTTTGACGCCATCCTGGCCAGCAATGACGGCACCGCCGGCGGGGCCATCCAGGCGCTGACAGAAGAAGGGCTTGCCGGAAAGATCATCGTTACCGGACAAGACGCCGACCTCGCCGCCTGCCAGCGCATCGCCCAGGGCACGCAGGCCATGACAGTCTATAAACCCATCCAGAGCATCGCCACCATGGCTGCGGAACTGGCGCTCAAGCTCGCCCAGCGCAAGCCGCTGGTGGCCAAGGATGCGATTTCAAATGGACAAGTCGAAGTGCCCAGCGTGCTGCTGGACATTGTTTCTGTGACGAAGGAAAACCTGCGCGAAACCGTTGTGAAGGATGGCTTCCGCAAGGAGGCCGATGTATTTCCATAACACCACCCCACAGACAGGAGTAAGAAAATTCTAGGAGACGCCGTCCGACGGGCGTTGCAGGCATCCCTGAAGACGTTATTGACACCGACACCGCTTTTTGCTTCTGATCAATCAACATACCTTCACCATGAGCCTTGGCTTTTACCCCGAATTCAACCCGTCTCAGCCTTCATCCACCTTCGCCTGCGATCCTGACGGCTGCTGTGAAATCCTATCTGCCTGTGAGGAGCTTGACAGCTTCGCCACAGAGGCTGGCTGGAAGCCCTTGTCGTCTTTTGCAGACAACCGGCCCGTGCCTGAGGACTTCGAAGGAGACCCCTCCGAGCTCGATGATCTTCAAGGACCTTGGGAGGAGTGGTTCTCTCCCGCCGATGCCCTGCCCACCATCGACGGCCTGACTGGCGCGCTTGAAGAAAATCCGGACGACGTTTCCGAAATCGGGGATGCCGAGGCGCTCCTGTTCGAACTGCGGGCGCTCGGCGATGCTCTCCGGGCCGCGAACTCCGCTCAGGCCAGCTTCAGGCTCACTTTGGTGGAATAGTCTCTTCGCCCCTGTCATGCTCCTCGCAGCCCACAACATCACCAAACGCTTCCCCGGCGTCACCGCCCTCAAGGATGTGTCCTTTGATCTTCGCGAAGGCGAAATCCATGCGCTGTGCGGTGAAAACGGCGCGGGCAAAAGCACGCTGATCAAGCTGCTCTCGGGGATTCATCCGCATGGGAGCTATGAAGGGCGCTTTGAGGTGAACGGCGAGGAGGCGAAATTTGCCACGATCAAGGATGCCGAGAGCGCGGGCATTGCGGTGATCTACCAGGAGCTCGCACTCGTCGAAGAAATGACAGTGGCCGAAAACATTTTTCTTGGGCGCGAGCCACGCCGCTGGGGCGCCTTCATCGACTGGCCGCGCATGTATCAGGAAGCGCAGGTGCTGCTGAACCGTTTCAAGGTCGAGCTCGATCCCGCCGCTCCTGTGCGCACGCTCGGCGTGGGGCAGAAGCAGCTCGTGGAAATCATCAAGGCGCTGGCCAAGAACTCGAAGATCCTGATTCTCGATGAACCGACCGCTGCTTTGGCCGAGCACGAGGTTTTGATCCTGCTCGACATCCTGCGCGACCTCCGCCAGCGCGGCATCGCGAGCGTCTATATCTCCCACAAACTCGACGAAGTCTTTGGCATCGCCGACCGCATCACGGTGCTGCGCGATGGCTCAACGGTGGAAACCAAGAACGCCGCTGACACGAGCAAGGCCGAGGTGATCCGCCAGATGGTGGGACGCGAGATCGGCGATCTCTTCCCCCGCCGCACCAGCCAGCCCGGAGCGGTGATTCTGCGTGTGGATTCCCTGAGCGTCGCGGATGCAGAAACAGGCGGCATGCGCCTGCATGACATTAGCTTTGAACTGCGTGCCGGCGAGGTGCTGGGCATTGGCGGCCTCATGGGCGCAGGGCGCACGGAACTGCTCATGCAGTTGTTTGGTGCCTGGGGACGCCACATCTCCGGCAGCGTGGAACTCAATGGCCGGTCTCTCAGCCATCTCACGCCAGAAACGATCATCCAGCGCGGCCTGGTGCTGGCCTCCGAAGATCGCCGCCGCTACGGCCTGCATCTGGATCAGGAGATCGGGTTCAATCTTTCGCTGTCCTCCCTGGCCAGCATCACGCGGGGCGGCTTCATCCAGCGCAATGCGGAGATCCGGCGCAATCAGGACATCTTCAAATCGCTGCGCGTCAAAGCGACCGGGCTGGAAGCGATCGTCGGCAAGCTCTCCGGGGGAAATCAGCAGAAGGTGGTGCTGGGCAAAGCGCTGCTCACAGAGCCCACGGTCATCATGCTGGACGAGCCCACACGCGGCATCGATGTGGGAGCCAAGCTGGAGATCTACGAGATCATCAACCAGCTCACCGCCGCTGGCAAAGCGGTGATCCTGGTCTCAAGCGAGCTGCCGGAACTCATCGGCATGAGCGACCGCATTTTGATGCTCAACGCCGGCCGCATCGGCGGCTCCTTCACCCGCGCCGAAGCCACGCAGGAAAAACTCATGGCCGCCGCCATGGGGCATGCGGGGTGATTCTTTTTGAAAAGGGATCACCTTTTCCACGTTCGACAGTCAGCATTTTCAACCCACCATGATTCGCTCTCTTCTTGCCTCACTCTTTCTCGCATCCGCCGCGAGCGCAGCGCAGCCGCCCAACATCGTCTTCATCTTCTGCGATGATCTGGCCTACCAGGCCATGAGCTGCTATGGCGACAGCCGCAAGCTGCTCGAAACACCGAACATGGACCGCATCGCCAAGGAGGGCATGCGTTTTGATCGCTGCCTCGTGACGAACTCGATCTGCGGCCCGAGCCGTGCGGTGATCCAGACCGGCAAGTACTCCCACGCCAACGGCTTCTACAACAACAGCAACAGCAAGTTTGACAGCAGCCAGCCCACCTTCCCGAAGGTGATGCAGAAGAGCGGCTACCAGATGGCGATGATCGGCAAGTGGCACCTCATGACCGATCCCGTGGGCTACGACTACTGGAACGTGCTGCCCGGCCAGGGCGTGTACTACAACCCGCCGATGATCGACAATGGCAAGCCGGTGAAATACCAGGGCTATGTCTCGGACATCATCGGAGATCTCACGCTCGACTGGCTCAAGCAGCGCGACAAGACCAAACCCTTCATGATGATGTGCCAGCACAAGGCGCCGCATCGCGAATGGGAGCCGCCGGTGCGCTACCTCGGCTTTGACAAAGACCGTGTGTATGAAGAGCCCGAGACGCTCTTCGACAGCTACTCAGGCCGCAGCAAGGCGGTGAGTGATCACGACATGGGCATCGACCGCACGATGACGGACAAGGATGTCAAACTCGTCTCCCCTCCGCAATTGAACGCAGAACAAAAGCAGGCCTGGGATGCCTACTACGAGCCACGCAATGCGAAATACCGCGAAGCCGCCCCTGCGGGCCGCGATCTGGTGAAATGGCGCTACCAGCGCTACATGCATGACTACCTCGCCTGCGTGAAGGCGGTGGATGACAACGTGGGCCGCGTGCTCGATTACCTCGACAAAGAAGGCCTCACCGAAAACACCGTGGTCATGCTCAGCAGTGACCAGGGCTTCTACCTCGGGGAGCACGGCTGGTTCGACAAACGCTGGATCTTTGAAGAATCGCTGCGCACGCCCTTCCTCGTGCGCTGGCCCGGCGTCATCAAGCCCGGCTCCGTGAACAACAAGATCGTGAGCCTGATCGACTTCGCCAGCACCTTCCTCGACATCGCAGGAGCACCCAACCTGCCCGACGTCCATGGCCGCAGCCTCGTCCCTCTCTTCAAAGGCGAGACACCCGCCGACTGGCGCAAATCACTCTACTACCACTACTACGAGTACCCCGTGCCCCACCATGTTCGCCCGCATTACGGCGTGATCACGGACCGCTACAAGCTCATCCATTACTACAAGCCTGACGTCGATGATTGGGAACTGATGGACCGCGAGAAAGACCCGCTCGAAGTGAAAAGCTTCTACGACGACCCCGCCTACGCCGACACCGTGAAGGAACTCAAAGCCGAAATCCTGCGCCTGCAGGCCGAGGTGGGGGAGACCATGCCCCCACCACGCTTCGCCTATGGCAACAAAGCTTTCGAAGGCGAGGTCAATCCGCCGGTGCAACCGCAGGGCAAAGGCAAGGGCGCAGGCAAGAAGAAGGCCAGGGCTAAGAAGGCGGAATAGCACTGTGACGCTTGCGGGCAGCGGGCGTGGCATCGACATTGTGCGCATGACAAACATGCAGCTTCAACATGAGATTGATGCCATGTCCGAGGAAGAGCGTTTTTTCGCAGCAGCTTATCTTGGGCATCTGGCTGACACGAAGGATGATGCTCATCGCATGACTCTGACGGAGCGCATGCTGAGAATGAATGCAGGCCAGAAAGTCCCTTTGGAGCGACTGGAAGAACTGCACCAAGGACTGGAAAACGAAGGCCGATGAGCTTGCATGAGTCTGAATAGACGAATGCAGGCTTCATCCAAAGACCGCTTCATCGCGTGAATGCATCGCACGAATAATCAAACATTGAGAACCGCAGAGCTGGTTCATTTTGTTTGATCTCCAGACCACGCTGCAAGGTCACGACACCCGTTTTGCGCAGTTTCTTGGGTTGGCTGGCTTTGGGAGAAACCTTTTCGTCTTTTCCTTCCGCAGCCTGACGGATGCCCTCTTTTCCAGAGGCACGATCCTGCTTGGCTATGCGCCGCTTTTTCTTCCTCCACTGCCCCCGAAACGTTTTGTCTCCCTCCCACGCATAGACTCGATGGTCCTTTTTCAAAGAAGCCTCTTTTTTGGCCCGGGGATTTCGGATGCTGCTCATGGGATTTAAAGATCTTCACGCTGCGATCTCAAACTACACCTTCACACGCTTGGGCATTGAAGGACACAATACTGACGCCTTCGCCGCCGTCTCCGCGCTGTCTTTGAGGAAGAAATGCAGCGCCCCTTTTTGGTCGCAGAACCACACCTCCTCAGCACCCGCAGCGAAGTAGAGCTCACGCTTGTTCTCCATCTCCTGCCGGGTGTTCCCCGGCGATATGACCTCGACGCAAATCTCTGGCGCGATGGTCAGCACATCGTCCTTCAATCCACGCTTCACACGGCCCGCCGAGATCCAGGCTGCATCGACGCCTTTGATGCCGTCCTTGGTAAGCACCGCCACTTCGACGGTCGCGCCCGGAGGCATGGAGGTCAGCAGGTGAGCAAAGATCGCCGATTGACGCGTGGTGTGTGAGAATCCAGGTGGCGGCATCATGACGATGTGTCCGTAACGATTGGTTTCGATGCGATCCGGCAGTCGCTGCAGGCCGGGATCAGCGCATACCTTCCGCCAGCGCTCCAGATGGAACGCGGTCGCATTCTTGATGCTGGGGATCTGGAGCAGCGCCGCCATGATGGTGGATGGTAAGGGTTCGTGGACAGGCCTTCAACCCGAAACTTGGTTTGAAGAAGTCACTCGCCCGTGCTGCGGCCATCTCACCGCCACATCGTCTTGCTCACATACCATTCGACCACCTGAGGGCCGTAGAAGACCCAGAGGGCCGCCCCCAGGGCGAGGTAGGGGCCAAAGGGAATCTTGGCGCTCCATTCGGCTTTGCCGAGCACCCGAGGCACCGTGGCAGCCAGGGTGCCGATGACGGATGCCGCAAAAATGGTGAAAAGCACCGCCTGCCAGCCGCAGAAGGAGCCGATCATCATGAGAAACAGCACATCGCCAAAGCCCATGGCCTCGCGGGGTATCACCACTTGGGAGACCGTGCCGAGCAGCGTTTTGACACCTTCCAGCGGAAACTCCTCACCGCCGTCCTTGGATTTGACCAGCAGCTTTTCCATCCACATGACGGCGGTCACATCGCGCCATGAACGGTCGTTCACTTGAAGCGCCTCACAGGTGATGACCATGTGGTCGGAGTCACGATAACCATAGATGTCCCCCCACTCCATTTTTTTGCTGCCGATGGACACGATGGGCGGCAGTTCCTCGCTCTCCTGCACGACGCTCCATTTCACCGGTCCGTCCAGCCACTCGCTGCCCATGAATTTCCCCACCAGCTTGCACATTCCGGGTGAGGCAGACTTCAGGAAGGCGGGCTTTTGACGGTGGTTCACTTTGCCGAAGGCCAGCTTGCCCAGCTCCACCACGATCCACAGCCCGCCGAGGCCCAGGGCGGCACTTGCCAGAGACATGAGCAGGCCGCGTGTGTGGGTGGTCTCTGCCACCAGAGCGGGCACCCACCAGGAGGCCAGCACGCCCATCACGGCGCCACCGATGGTGATCCGATGCGGCAGGATGAAATGGTCGATGTCGATGAATGTGCCCGAGATCAGCAGACTCATAAACACCCACAGGCAGAGCACATGCGGCCCCCAGGCCTTGATCAAGAGCCAGGGATTGCCCCCTGGAGCATATTCCCCGCTGATCTTCAGAAAGACCGCGTAGAACATCACTCCGGTCAGCAGCTCCACCAGGAAGTAACGGACGGAAATCTTGCCACCGCAGTTGGCGCATTTTCCACGCAGCAGCAGCCAGCTCAGCAGCGGAATGTTCTGCCACATGGGGATCTTGTATTTGCAGGAGGGGCAGAAACTGCGCTTGGGATTGTTCACCGAGATGTCCAGCGGCATGCGGTAGATGACCACATTGAGGAAAGATCCGATCCCTGCCCCCATGTAAAAGGCCAGAAAGTGAAGCAGAGCGTTGAGGATTTGAAAGCGCATGAATGTGGGCTGAGTTTGCAAACTTGGCCTGCCGTGCATGAGTACGGAAGCAAAAACTCAGCATGACTTCAGATTCCTGGCGCAGCCTGCGCCTCATTCTCCTCGGCGTCGCCGCCCTCAGCTCCTGTGCCAGTCCGCAGCGGGGCAGCGGCACGCAGTATGCCAGCAGCAGCAGCCAAGAATCCGGCGGCACCCTGGAACGGGCGCAGAAGCGCGGCCTCGTGGATGTGCGCACAGTGATTCCGGGCATCACCGTCGATCTTCGCTATGCCACTGCGGATAATATCACCGGCCATCCCATTTACCCGTCTCACATGCCCTGCCTGCTGCGGACGGAAACGGCTGAAAAGCTGAAGCGGGCCCAGGAGATCCTCCACGCCCAGGGTTACGGCCTGCGCATCTGGGATGCGTATCGCCCTCCGGAGGCGCAGGAAACGCTGCACAAGGCAGGCGGCAGCACGGGCATGTTCCTCTCTCCGAATGCAGGCTGGAGCCGCCACTGCGGAGGCATCGCGGTCGATCTCACACTGGTCGATGCGCAAGGCAACCCGCAGCGAATGCCCACCGGATTTGACCAGGACTTCGCGCATGCGAGCCGAAACTACACCGGCAAAGATCCTGTGGTGAAACAGAACCTGCAAATGCTCCAGACCGCCATGAAGCAGGCCGGATTCATCCAGTTGGAGTCCGAGTGGTGGCACTTCGATGATGCAGAATACCTCAACAATCCCCAGCCCATCGTTTACGGCTGGCAGATTGCCCTTCCCGGGATGTCAGCGCCGTGAGCATTCGCAACAACGCCACTTTCACCGTCATCGACGAGACGGAGGGCTACATCGTCGTCAACAAGCCCGCGCCACTGCAAATCCACCCGGGAGATCCCAAGGGCCCGCCCACGCTCTGGCATCGTGTGTGCGACCTGCTTTCGTATGAAATTGCGAACGGCGGCCAGGTGTCGATCATCAATCGTCTCGACCGCGAAACGAGCGGCGTGGTGCTCATGGCCAAGAATCACGAACTCGCCCGCCTCTTCGGCATGGCGATGCAGGAGCGCAAGATTCACAAGACCTACGTGGCCCTCGTCCATGGCTGGCCGGAGTGGGAGGAACTGACACTGGACGCACCGATCCTCAACGCTCGCGACGTGCAGCCCTTTGACATCTGGGTGAAACAAATCGTCCACCCTCAAGGTGCCGAATGCCGCACCGCCTTCCGCACCTTGCAGCGTTTTGAGCGTGATGGCTCACAGTTCGCCTTGATCGAAGCGAAGCCCGAAACCGGTCGCATGCACCAGATCCGCGTGCATCTGCATCATCTCGGACTGCCGATTGTCGGAGACAAATTGTATGGCCGCGATGACCGCTGCTACCTGGAGTTCATCGAGACCGGATGGACGGAGGCGCTGGAGAAGAGGCTGATTTTGCCACGGCAGGCGCTGCATTCCTCACGGCTGGAACTGAATCTGGAGGGCTTTCCGGCAGGTTGGGATGCGCCGGTGCCCGAGGAGTTTGCTTTGTAGTACGACAGACACTCCTGTCTGTCGATCAGCGGCACCGCTGACAGAAACCGTTCACGCATGACCTCGACGACCAAGAGCATCGCTCCACCGTAGCGATGTCGCTGGGTGCTTTCTAAGCCGCAGGTTGTGGCGAAGCGCTGACCGACAGACAGGAGTGTCTGTCGTACCTAGGCCCAGCGCCGCACGCGGCTGTCGAGTTGGAAGACCTGGCCGCTCACGTTTTCCATGCCGTGCAGGAAGAGGACAAAGCGCGCCACGTCCTGCGCCGTGTTCAGGCGGCCGAGGGTGTGCTGGCTCAGCAGGTTTTCGCGCCATGCTGCGTCCTCCAGCAGATGGCGCGTCATCTTGGTTTCTAGAAAGCCGGGCAGCACGCAGTTCACGCGGATGTTTCGTGCGCCGTATTCTTTGGCGATGCTTTGCGTGAAGCCGATCAGGCCTGCCTTGGAAGCAGCGTAGTTTGCCTGCCCCGCCGGACCGCTCAGCGCCGAGTAGGAACCGATGTTCACGAGGTGCCCATGGCGCTGTTTGGACATCAGCTTCACCGCCGCCTGCGACACGAGAAACGCACCTTTCAGATTCACCTCCACGACGTGGTCGAAATCGGCCTCGGTCATCTTGAGCACGGAGATGTCGTGGCAGACACCGGCGTTGTTCACCAGCAGATCGAGCTGCTTCACTCCCGCGAAAAAGGCGCGTACGGAATCGGCGTTCGTCACATCCAGCGCCTCCCGTCCGGGAGTCAGCACCTCAAACCCGGACTGCCGCAGCTCAACGGCAATCGCCTGCGCCAAATCCCCGGCACCGCCGGTGATGACGGCGATGCGGGGTGGTGATTCGGACGGACTGGGCATGCAGGACAAAGCTCTCCAGTTGCAGCGCAACTGGACAACAGTATCACCCCAGCGTGAAAGCGGGCAACTTCACAATCTTGCCACCGGCCATGGCGGACTGGTGCGCGCAGAGGCCCACGCAGGTCCAGTTGGCGGATTGCGCCGCGTTCGGGAAAGGCTGGCGCTTTTCAGCGAGGGCGTTGGCGAACTCGTTGGCCAGATGCGGGTGGCTGCCACCGTGGCCGCTGCCCTGGGTGAAGCTGAGATGCGTCTTCTTGCCAAGATCATACACGCCCTTCGTGGTGAAGCGCTGGATTGGCTTCGGCAGGCGTTTGGCGAAGTCGGGAGTCTTGATCAGTTTCGGGATCTTGTGCTCGGGCAGTTTGGCGCGGTGCAAAACAAGCGGCTCATGCTCGATGAGCGGCCATTCGATGGAGGCTTTGTCGCCATAGACGTCGATGCTCTCACGATACTGGCGCGCGGTGTCAAACAGGCTGCGGATGATGCGGGCGCTCACATCGGTGCCTTTGAATTTGATGTGTGCGGTCTCGACGGCAAAGGGCGAGCCGTAGCACTTCTGCAGTTCTTTGCGCACGGTGCCGGAGCCGAAGCAGCTCACGTATTCGGCGGGCTTGCCGATCATGCCGGCCACGGGGCCGACGCAGTGGGTGGCGTACCACATCGGCGGCAGGCCGGGCCAGTAGTTCGGCCAGCCGTCCATGTCCTGCTGGTGGGAGGCCTGCACGAATTGCAGCTTGCCCAGCTTGCCCTGATCGAGCTGTTCCTTCATGAAGAGGTATTCGCGGGCATAGACCACGGTCTCCATCATCATGTACTTGAGGCCGGTTTTCTTGACGAGATCGCAGATCTTTTTGCAGTCTTCGATGCTGGTGGCCATCGGTACGGTGCATGCCACGTGCTTGCCCGCCTTGAGCGCCTCGATGCTCATCCAGCCGTGATCTGGAATCGGGGAGTTGATGTGAACGGCATCGATGTTCGGATCCTTGAGCATCGCCTTGAAGTCCGTGTAGCGCACGTCCACGCCGAAGGCATCGCCGATCGTTTTGAGCTTCTTCTCATCGCGCTGGCAGATGGCGTAGCAGGTGGTCAGCGGGTGGCGCTGCCAGATGGGGATGAATTCCGCCCCGAAACCGAGGCCGACGACGGCGATGTTGAGCTTTTTGGATGGCATGATGGTTGAGGTGTGAACGCGGGCTTTATAGGCGGGAATGGAGAGAAAGGGGAAGGACAAAGTTTAGGGGAAATCGGACGGGGTGGCCGCTGCGCGGCGTTTGCTGATATTTGGAATGGTTGACGAGGCGGCGACACGAATACGGCAGCGCCCCATCCCCTCTGACAACCATTGCAAATCATCGCAAACCACTGCAAACAATCGCCAACTCCCCTCCATGCTCACTTCCGACTTCGACTACCACCTGCCGCCTGAACTCATCGCCAGTGAGCCGCTGGCGGATCGTTCGGCGTCACGGATGATGGTGCTGCATCGGGATGCGGGAAAGATCGAGCATCGGTTGTTTCGGGAGATCGGCGAATTCATTTCACGGGAAGCCGGAGACATGCTGGTGCTGAATGACACGCGGGTGGTGCCTGCGCGCTACTTCACCAACCAAGGTCATGAGGTGCTGCGCCTCAACCCGCTTACGCCCACGCGCTGGCGCTGCATGGTGAAGCCGGGGAAGAAATTTCGGATTGGGCACACGGTGCCGATTGGCGAAGCTACCGGCACGGTGGTCGAGATCATGGAAGACAATGGCGACCGCATCATCGAGTTCGACCGCGTCGTGGATGAATCCAAGCACGGGCATCTGGCGCTGCCGCACTACATGGGGCGCGATGACCAGCCCTCGGATCGCGAGCGCTATCAGACCTTTTTCTCACGCAGCGAGGGCTCCATCGCCGCGCCGACGGCGGGCCTGCACTTCACGCCGGATGTCCTGAGTCCCCTGCCCCACACGTTTGTGACGCTGCATGTGGGGGTCGGCACCTTTCAGCCGGTGAAGGTGGAGAACATCGCCGATCACAAGATGCACTCGGAGGCGTATGAAGTTTCGGCGGCCACCGCGCAGGCGGTGCAAAGCGCGAAGCGTGTCATTCCCGTCGGCACCACCGCCATGCGCACCCTGGAGACCGTGGCGCGGGATCATGGCAAGGTCATCGCCGCGCAGGGCAGCACGGACATTTTCATCCATCCCGGTTTTGAGTTCAAAGTCGCCGGCGGATTGCTGACGAACTTCCATCTGCCAAAGTCCACGCTCATCATGCTGGTGAGCGCCTTTGCGGGCAAAGAGCTGGTGATGCAGGCCTATGAGGAGGCGATCCGGGAGAAGTATCGCTTCTTCAGCTACGGGGACTGCATGCTGATTGTGTGACGCAGCGCGAAGCGAAGTTGTCCAGTTGCGCCGCAACTGGAGTCATCTACATCTCGGCCTCTTCGTTTTCGACATTTAGCAATCGCTGCAAACTGAAGAACCTCTCGTCATACCCTTCCTCCCAAGGAAAAACTCCACTTTTATCAGGCCAAACGAGCTGCAAGGCGGGAAATGGTTGCTTCAAACCCCGATAGAACCAGGTCGCATACCCGAGATAATCCTTGTACTGAGAAACAGAAATGGGCACGAAGCTGCACTCAAGACCTTCGGCCAATTCAGATGTCTTTTCATGCTCACAAAACTTTTTTCCGCCGGCTATATGTGCCGCCGCCAAGTTGATAATTTTATGTCCGGTTTCTGGCGGAAGCCCCATCACTAAAATTTCTGGAGGCCCAAAAGTGTAATATAAGCCAACAGAAAAACAAAATTCTGGAGTACCATCCTCTGCAAGAATTCTCAGAACGTGCAGACCTTCATTTTGCACATCAGCCAAGAGCTTGAGATCTGATTCATCCTCTGCGTTCGGCAGTTGGAAATTTGAGAGCATACAAGCAATCGAGAATTATCCAGTTGCGGCGCAACTGGGCTACTTTACGTCCCAGCCTTCGCGATCTTCTCGCAGTTCTGCACATCCAGCTTCCCTGACGCCAGAACGGGGATGTCACTCACGCGGATCATCTTTTTCGGAATCCACAGCGGCGGCATGCCTTTGTCGAGGAGGCGGTAGCGGAGGTCGAGGATCTCCTGGTGCTCGGGGCCGCCGGGCATGCTGGTGAGGAGGATGAGGGCCTCGCCTTTGTCGATGTCGGGGACGCCGACGACGGCGATCTTGCGCACGGTTTCGTTTTCGAGGCCCATTGCTTTCACCAACGCTTCTTCCACGGTTTCATGCGGCACCATCTCTCCGGCGATCTTGGAGAAGCGGCTGAGGCGGCCTTCGATGTAGAGGAAGCCGTCGAGGTCCACGCGGCCGATGTCGCCGGTGCGGAACCAGCCGTCTTTCAGCACTTCGGCGCTGCGCTTCGGATCGTTGAGGTAGCCTTCAAAGACGTTCGCCCCCTTGAACCAGATCATGCCGCTCTGGTGCAGCGGAATGGGTTCATCCGTATCAGGGTTGGTGATGCGGACCGCCATGCCGGGCACGACGTGACCCACGGACCCCTGCCGATGGCTGGGCAGCCAGGAGTAGCCGCTCTCTTCATCGCCGAGGGCTTCGGGATCGGGCAGGTTCAGGTTCGAAGCCGGGGAGGTTTCGGTGAGGCCGTAGCCTTCCAGCACTCGCTTGCCAAAGCGGGCCTCAAACGCATCCGCCACCGTGCTGGGGAGTTTCTCCGCGCCGGTGACGCAGTACTTGATGGAGGCCAGCGATTCACGATTCACGCCGCGCAGGTAGCTGCGCAGGAAGGTCGGCGTGGAAATCATCAGCGTGATGCGATACTTCTCGATGAGCTGCGCGAGCTTCTTCACCTCCAGCGGAGACGGATAGGTCACAAGGTGCAGCCCGTAAATGATGGGGAACCACAGGGTGACGGTGCAGCCGAAGCTGTGGAAAAGAGGCAGGCAGCCGAGGATGCTATCGTTGCTCTGCATGCCGAGACGGCTGCCGAACTGCATGACGTTGGCGACCAGATTACGATGCGTGAGCGCGACGCCCTTGGGCTCGCCGGAGCTGCCGCTGGTGAAGAGCAGCAGCGCTTCCTTGCGCCCGCCTTTCTTCGAGATGCCAAGCATTGCCGCGAGCACGGCAGCGGGCAGCACCTTGCTAAGCACGAGCCATTTCGCGATGGCGACCTTCATCTTCGGCAGGAGGCGCTCGATGAGGATGAGCTGCTTGCTCGGCGGCCAGGGGAAGCTCTGCATCTTGCGCACAAAGATGTCAGCGGTGAGGAAGCGGTCGATCTCGCCACGGCGGATGGAGCTTTCAATGGCGGCGCGTCCGGCGGTGAAGTTGAGGTTCACCGGAATCTTCCCGGCCATGACGACGGCCACGTTGCAGATGAGACCGCCCAAACCCGGAGGCAGGATGATGCCCACGCGCGCCTTTTGGGTCTCCTTCTTCACCACCTCTGCCAGCGCAAGCGCGGTGGCGAAAACTTTGTCAAACCGCAGGATCTTCTCGTCCTTGCCATCCACCACGCTGTTGCGGGTGCCGTGTTTTTTAAAGCCCAGGATCAAGGCGTAGCCGAGGCTGAGATTGAGCGCGGCGCATTCATTGATGCTCTGCTCGGAGAGCAGCAGCAGGCTCTCCTGATAGTTGGGGAGGTTCGCCTCGGAGCCCTGCAGCAGTTTGCCAAAATTGAAGATGACCTCGGCATCGCTGTAGCGCCGCTCGATCGGCAGGGCGGTGTCCGCGCGGCGGTGCAAATGCAGCGGCAGCACGGGGATGCCGGCTTTGAGCAAAAATTCGAGCTTCGTGCCCGGCACGGTGGTCATTGGGGAGACCATCGTCGCCGCCTCGGCGGGCAGGTAAATGATGACCGCCCCGCTTTTAGCAGCCTCCGCCATCGCGCTGCGGTAGGCGGAGATTTCCGTCTCTCCGGGGGTAAACTCCATGGCGTGGACGCTTTCGCGCTCCAGATGCGCCCGCAGCAGCGGGTGCAGGGCCGCGCCCTTTTTCACCACGTAAATCACCTCCCGGCCTTCCAGCACGAGCTCCAGCCGCAGCAGATCAAAATAACCCAGCTGGCTGGGCAGGATCAGAAAGCCTCCCCCGGAGGGAAGGTTCTCTTTGCCGAGGATGGTGAGGTCTTTGAGGGTGACGGGCTTGTCAGAGGCCATGGGAAGGGAGCGGAATGCAGGTGTGCGGTAACTAAGCGGGGAGCAACGCGCATGCCAGCGGGAAAAGGGGCCGTGGGGAGTTTACGGTGGTTTACAGTTGTGGACGGTAGTTGACAGTTGTTGCCGATGGAAAGAAAGAACCCTCTGCGGCCAACACGCGGGCGAATGGTCTTCAATCGACTGTCAACGCTCGCGCAGCGAGCCTTCAGCCACTGCAAACA
>Ga0075012_10000172_pt1 | contig 66659 bp, 70 predicted proteins | sample All_14_2_FD_71474 | JGI IMG/M metagenome (GOLD analysis project Ga0075012, IMG submission 71474) | Freshwater microbial communities in response to fracking from Pennsylvania, USA - Allegheny Zone_MetaG_DW_15 | ecosystem: Environmental > Aquatic > Deep subsurface > Groundwater > Drilled... | reverse complement strand
TGCAGCAACGCGATCTTCATGGGCGCGGGCTATAAGTTCAACGATCTCATCCAGGCGGTGCACCGCCTGGATGAGATCGTTGAACTTATAGCCCGCGCCCATGAAGATCGCGTTGCTGCAGTGCCGCTGGAAGTTACAGCCGCTGCCCGCGATCACCGGCTTCGTGGCCAGGATGCGGAACTTGCCTTTGCCAAAGTCGCGGATCCTGTTCTCGCGCTCATCGATGTCCTGCTTGCCCCACACGCACACCGCCTCCGGCATCCCACGCTGGATGGCCTCCCGTTCCTTCTCCAGGTCATGCCATAGCAGCCAGTGCGTGTCCGCGCTCGCAGAGTCCATGATCTCCATCGCCTTCGCCAGGCGCAGACTGATCGTGTCCCGCTTCACCTCCGCCGCTTCGGCCAGGCCCGTGCTCTGATCTTGCAGCAGCTGCATCTGCCCCCAGTTGTCCGCCTGCTTCCAGGCTTTGCGGTGGTCCACCTCCACGCGGTGCCAGTGCACATGCAGCGGCGGCAGATCATACCTCTCGTCTGAGTAACCCAAATCCGAAGGCTTCGTGATGAAGCATGCCCACGTGCTCAACCAATACCAGAACTGCTGCTCCATGTGCGGATACAGCGTCAGCTCGCCCGCCTGCTCCGAATTGCGCTGAAAGAACCGCGTCAGCGCCTCACCGCTGTCCATGATACCCAGAAACGCCGCGTAGTGAATCAGCTCCTTGTAGCTGTTCGGGCTTGGCGTCGCCGTGAAGGCAAACCGATACGGCACCGCCTTGAACAACTCCAAAAACGTCTGGTAGGTCTTGCTTCCAAAGCTCCGCAGCACGCTCGCCTCATCCAGGCCAGCACCCGCAAACGGCTCCAGTGAGATGTCGCCATCACGCACCCTCTCGTAGTTCGTGATCAGAAACGGGCTCTTCGCCTCCCGCACCTCCTCATCGTTGCGCACATACTGGATGCACATCCCCATCTCCGGGCCGTCCTCGTCGATGAACACATGCCGCACCCCCAGCGGCGCCACAAACAGATAACGACCGCCGGTGTGATCATGCACCCACTTCGCCACCTGGATGTGCATCCGCGTCTTACCCAGACCGAAGTTCGCAAACACCGCCCGCCGACCGCCTCGAATGGCCCACTCACTCACATCCCGCTGATGCGGAAACATCGACGGCGCGCACGGCGTCCGTGGCTCAAATCCACACACCTCCGCACGCGGCATTTTCGCACGCAGGAAGGCCATGTAATCAGCAAGCAAAGGCAGGGTGTTCATGGCTTTTATTTTGTGTTGTTAAGACTGCTCTTAGTATCCAGGCGGACCAGCGTCACTGAGACCACAGGCGAAGCATCCCTTCGTCGGGCACGTAACAAGCTTTCAGCCATCCGTAGTGCGTCGGTCCCATTCATTGGAAGCCTTTGTCTCCAACTCTGGTTATCCATCGTTTTATAACTCACTTGAATTTTCATCGGAAGGCGACGTTTGTTTTGTAGTCCCAGCTTCAGCCGGTTCTGGTGGTCTGTAACTCGTTCAACCGTTGAGTTGCTTGGCCGCCCGGATGATCTTCATCCGCACCCGGCTCCACGCGTTGTAAGCCTCCTTGTCCGCAGGCTTCGGCTTCGGCCCGATCAGTTCCGTGATCGTCATCGTCCCCGCCGCCAGTCCCTCAGCACCGCAGGCGATGTCATCCGCGTTGAACAGATGCGGGTTGCCCAGCTTGCTGTCGTGGATGCCTTTGAGCTTTTCAGCTTCGGCGGGAGCCGGTTGAGCGGTGCTATTGAGGATAAACTCTGCGACAAGGCAAAGACCTGCTCTGTTTTTAGCCTCTGTCTTGGACTCTCCATGCTTGCTTCTAAGATGATGAATCACTTCCCGTGCCGCGTTGTTAATCGCAGCGTCGCGGGAAGCCACCATGTCACTCTCCCAAGGTCCTCTTCCGCCGCCGCCATTGCATCCCGTGACTATGTAGCCATAGGCCCACTCTCCATTCCTTGAAGCCAGAGAAATAGAAATGCTGGCGGATTTGTTCAGCTCAAAAGCAAACTCGGTGCCTTCCACAAAAACTCCGTTTTCGTTCGGCTTGGTGTCTTTCACCGCTGCTCCCGCCAGCACTTTCAGGTAGTCCTCTTTGTTTTTGGAGATCCAGTTTGGCATCACCATTTTAAACATTGGGTTTTCGTCGGACTTCGGCAGCTTCGCCTGCTCATCCGCCGCACGCGAAAGCTCCACCTGCTTGTCCGTGGAGTAGTCCACCGGGTCCGTGCTCGATCCTTGGGCTGGGGGTGCCTCTTGCGGCTTCCTGGCCTTGCCCTTCTTCTCCACCTTGTGCAGCGTGTGTGCCCGGCGTTTGATCTCGTGAATCGTGATCCCCTGCTGTTTCAGGCAGGCTTCCAGATCGTCCGATCCGATGCCGTTCCACTTCACCTGCCGTGCGATCAAGGCCACCTCAATGTAGGCCATCCAGGCATTCGCCGTCTCGGCGCGCTCGGTCACGATGCGGATGATCTCCGTCTCATAATCACGGCCCGAGTGCGAGCCCTTCGGCAGCTCGATCTCCAGATAGCGCCCCAGAAAAGACATGCCGTCCGCGCCGCTGTGAGACAGGGCCATCTGGAACAGCGTGCTGTAAAACTCCAAGGCCACCCCCTTCGATGTCACGCCGTCGATGATCTCGCGCACCGCCTCATTCACAGCGATCCTGTCCACCTCCGCCGCCTCCTTGTCCTTGGCTTTCTTGGCCGCTTCCGCCACTGCTTTGGCCTGCTCATCCTCCGCGTCCACGCTCGCTGTCGTGGTGGTTGTTGTGCCCACGACCGGATGTGCGGCCAGTTCCGCTTTCACCAGCGCATCGACGGCCGCCACCGCTTCCTTGCGGTCGTAGAGCTGCAATACCTTCAGCGTCTCCGGATGCCGCGCCAACACAGTTTGAAGATCCGAGCCCTTCAAGGCTTCCTTCCACGTCTTCGTCACCTGCACGCCGCAAAAATACAGATTCACCGGGGCCGCAGGATCCACGTAGTCACCATCAAAGACCAGGTCGCCATTGTGTCCCGCGAAGGCTTTCTCCGCCGCATCACCGTCCAGCACCTTGCGGTCACAGATCTGCGCCATTTCCTTTTGATGCCTCCATGCCGCATCCAGCTTGAGCTTATGGCATCTCGGCATCGTGCACATGTTCGGGTCAGAGCCCCGCGTGCCACCGCCTGCCTTGCCGGGCGCGCTCGCTGTCCCCTGCACCTCCACACCTTCCAGATTGCCACTGCGGAAAGGGCAGGTGGTGCAGGCTCCGCCCTGGCAGCGCTGGCCCTGCTCATCCTTCTTCTCCGGCACCAGCATCGCGTCATCCAGCGGGAAGTCTTTCTTGTCCAGCCGCACCACATATTTGAAGCGGATCAGCTCCTGTGTTTGCTTGTAATTCAGCGGCACTTCCTGATGCGCCGGGGTCAGCACATCACGGGCGCATTCCGCGCGCGCCTTGGCCTCAGGAATGCGCCCCACCAGCATCGCCGTGGTCACACTCACCACCCCCTCATCCACCGCTGTGATGAGGTCCTTGGGGCAAAGCAGCAGCTTCAGCCGCGCATTCACGTGGGAAAGGTCCTTGTCCAGCTTCAACGCCAGCGTCTCCACCGTGTAGAGCGGCTGTCCGTCCTCGGATCTGAGCTTGAGCATGCGGTCATACCCGTTCGCTTCTTCCGACGCCGAAAGATCCACCCGCTGGAGATTTTCAATGAGCATGATCTCCTCCGCATCGGTGTCGCTGAGTTCCCTCACAATCACCGGCACCACATGGAGGCCCACTGCTTGAGCCCCCCGCCAGCGCCGCTCTCCGGCCACCAGCTCCAGCCGTCCGGTGTCAGGATCAGCCACACGCACGATCAACGGCTGCAGCACACCTCGCTTGCGGATGCTCTCCCCCAGTTCCGCGAGGCTCTCCGCCTCAAAACGTTTGCGCGCCTGGAAGGGGCTGGGGTCGATCTGATCGACCGGGAATTGAATGACTTGGATGCTGGGAAATTTCTCCCCGTCGGTGGTTTGCTGATCTCTTGCGCTCATAATGATGCTGTATGTTTTCCTTTTCGGTTCTGATTCCCTGTTGCGGCACGCGCACAGGCCCTGCTCGTGGCCTCCCCGCGTGCGCCGTTGCTTAAAATTCCACGGGCGCCGGAGGCCTTCAGTGCCTTCTCCACCACCGCCTTTTCACGCGTGCTCACCGCCGCCCGTGTCTGCCCAAACTTACGCCCCACCGCCGGTTGTGTGATCCCAAACTGCTCCAGCAAATGCGGACTCACTCTGCGGGTGATCGCCACCACGCGCTTCGTCACATCGATCTCCTGCCGGCAGTCTTTGCAGAGGTAGGCCAGAAAGAGGCGGTAGTATTCCAGCCGGGAGAGCTGCAGGCTGCGGATGGTTTGCTTCAGCTCCTCCACGTCCGCATGTGCCTCCGCATCCATGATGTCCACCGTGTCATCCTCGCCGCTGAACAGCGCCGCCATCGGCACTCCACGGTCATCCTCTTTCTCATCATCCTCATCTTCCACGGCCACCGCGCCCTCGGCGAAGCTCATTCCCGCCACACGCTTGGAGATGGCGTCAAAAATCAAAAAGCTCTCGGTCACCAGATCGAGCGCCCGCTCACGGCGCCGCCGCGTCCGCACCAGGTTCTTGAGCTTGCGCAGCTCGGCATACAGGTGGTCCAGCAGTTCCACCGCGCTCATCTCATCCAGGGACCGGGCTTGCTTCATACGCCACCATCCTCCTCCGGCTCAAATTGCAGGCGCTGCCGCTCCATCTCACGCAGCAGGATCTTCCGCTCCTCCTCCACCTCGCGCAACTCGCGGGCGCAGGTCATCAGATTCACGCAGGACAGCCTCAGTTGCAGTGCCAGCACCTCCAGCCCGTCCATCGTCATCTCCTCCCGCGCATAGCTGTCCAGCAGAGTGCGGATGCGTTGCACCGTCGCCCGTTGTGAGGCCTGCGCACGTTCATGCTTGATCTCAGGCTCTAGCATGCCGTCTCCCTTCCTTTGACCAGTTCGCCTTCCACACAACCACCCAGAATGGAGGTGATGACCAGCAGCTCCGGCAGACGCTCATCGTCCACCTCCAGCGACATCGGTGCATGCCGCCGCTCCTCCAAATTGAGCACGGCAGACATTGCCACGCCTTTGGGGCCGGTGATGAGCACGCTGTATTCGCCAGTCATGCCGCCACCCTCCTCGCTTCAATGGACATCACCAATCCGTCGAAAGAATTCGTGACCTCTTGCACGAGGCTCCGCTTCAATTGATCCCAGGTGGTGGCCGGGCATTTGTTGTTCGCTGTCAATGCCACGCCCAGGCGCAGAAAAACACAACTCAGCACCGCAGGGGATGAATGAACACCCATCAATGCCTCGGAGATCACATCCATGATCACCCCAGGGTCGGTCTGCAGCTCAGTATCGTTGGATGGATTCTTCATGCTGCTGCCCTCCAAGCTCCGGCTTTCTTTTCTGCTGCCAGCACGTCCGGCAGTGCAAAGCGCTTGTTGATCCCTCGTGTGCCCTTCAAAGCCACCAGCCCCCGGCAACGGCACAGGAAGGCCAGCTTGTGCAGCCGCAGCGCTTCCGTGGGCGCATCAATGCCCCAGCGGTGAAACATCTCTTCCGCACTCAGCAGTCGCAGAGGGTCCATTGGCGCCGCCGCAGGTGCAGTCGCAGCCGCAGCGCCTAGCACTCCCAGCTCCTCGCGCAGCATCAGACGGATGCGGTTGAAATCCTCTTCGCTCATGATCTGCTCCTCCCCGTTTGGCCATTCCTGAGCGGTGTCAGCGTGCGGTTTTCTTCCAGAAAATCCTCACTGCCCGCCACCTTGATTTTCCAGCCCTCCACACTGCGCAGCACAAAGACCATGCCTTTATACTTCACCACCTTGTGGGGGCATCCCGCCGCAGCCTGCAGTTTCACCGCTTCACGCGCCTGCCGCTGCTCATCCGCTCCGATGCTTGGATGATCCACATGGAAAGGACCCGCGATCACGCGGAAGCCAGGCTCGTTCGCCTCGACGATGCGCAGCGCACCGCCCATGCTGCCGCGCTGGATGGATTGCAACGTGCCGCCCTTCACAGCCCCTGTCCCCCCATATGATCTGCCCACTTCACACAGCTCCACAGCCAGCCTGTGAGCGCCGCCAAAGCCAGCAAGGTTAAGAGTCCCAGCAGCGTGCGGCGCCACGTTCTCCGCCGTTTGCACCGCCAGCCGCCATTGGTGAAATAACGCTCGCTCATGATCATGCGGCCTCCCGGATGCGTTCATGGTCGCCTTGATAATCATGCGGTGGAATTTCCACCTCTGGGGGCTCGTTCATACTCCCACCCCGCTTTCCATCGTCTCTTCACTCGCCAGCTTGGCGCCAAAGAGATGCCGCCCCTGAGCCTCAAAGCCCATGTGACGGTTGACGACTCGCGCCTTAGCCAGCGCCTGGACCTGATTTGGAAACGGCCACGCAGCATCCACATCCGCCGTGAAGCCATAGCCTTTCTTTTTCACCTGCTCAGGAGATCGAGGCCCCTCCAAATACGGCCTCCTCACGCCGTTGATGTCCGGCGCCACTTCGATGCGATACACGATCCACGTCTTGTCCTCACTCATGATGCGTTTGTTCCCTCCGTTGGTTTGAGTTGAAAGTGTCCGGGATGCCTCCCCGGCGATGGCCGCGTTTTAGGTGCGGCGGACTGAGAGGCTCTCGCCCTCTCACCATGCGGTCACTGTGTCCGTGGCCTTGCGTCTCGACCCCGGCTGCCCGCCGGGTGGGAATTTGTTCTCAAGACGGCAGCGCCATTTCATGCGCTCGCCGGGAGATCTGGTAGCGGCGCCGCACGCCCGAGGCCCGGACCTCCAGGGACAGTCCGCTTGGAAAAATCCGACCGTTGTAGCGCTCACACATTCGGCCAAAGGCGGCGCGCTCGCTTTCCACACTCGCGCCCGCCGCAAAGATGCGCGGAAAAAGCCCCATCGTTTTCGCCACGCCGCGTGCCACTTCAGGCTCGTAGCTCACCACACCGTCCGCCCGGTGCAGAGCTTCCAGCAGACGCTCAAACTCCACCGATTCGGTGTCCGACAGCAGGATCGTGCGTTGAAAGCTCAGTCTCACCGCTTCCAGCACCACACGCGAAAACACAAACACGCGCCCCACCCCGGGCTCGCAGCCTGTTTGAAAGACCACACCCATGCTCTTCGCATAGCGCCGCGCCTGCATCCCGAACTCCATCTGTCGGTCCAGTGTCCAGCCCTGGCATGACTCACGCACAAAGCGCAGCAGACTCACACTCTCCGGATCATCCACCGCCCGCGGTATCTCATACCGCCCGGTCTGGCGCAGAGCAGGCAGCACCTCCGCCGTCACCCACTTGCGGAACTTCCGCGCCTCAGGCTTCCGGCTTTTGAAGACGAGCGCGTAGAGTCCGGACTCGGAGATGATCTGCAAACCACGATTCGGAATCTTAATGTCGGTAGTAGCGACATTAGAAGTTAGAGCGTCGGCATTACCGACAGTCGCTTTTTCATCCTCATCAAGGCCCCCAACTGCATCGCGGGAGTTTGCAATCTCCAGCACCCGGCACACATCCGCCGCCACAAACCACGGCATCTCATCACGCAGCAACACCCGCACCGGAGCCTCGTTGAAATCAAACGTCTGGAGATTCACGCCGCCACCTCCGTAGGCTGAAGGTTTGCCTTGGCCCGCTGCTCACGGCGGCGCTTCACGTAGTCGCGGGAAGCTTCGAGGATCAGAGCACCCATGGTCTTCCCCTCCTCTTTGGCCGCGTCCACCATCTCCCCGAGTTCATCGGGCTTGAGATCGTCTGTAATGTCGAGTGTGAGTGTCATGGCGTTTATCCGTTGGATTGATTTACAGGCCTATTATTTATCCAATGGATAGTTGATGCAAGAGAAAACTTGCCCAATGGATAAAATAACTTATCCATTGTGTATGGAAATCACCCCAGACCAGCTTCGTTACCTTCGTGAGCAACGCCGAATGACCCGCGACGAACTCGCGGAGGAACTCAAATGCTCCGCTTCCGCAATCGTCCACTGGGAGGGTGGCAAGCGCGAAATCCCGTCATGGGTCGCAGACAAGATGTTCGCCAAGTTGCCCATCGAGTTCACCGTCCAGGAGCTCGCTGAAATGTATGATCTCTGCCGCGAGGAAGCCTTCAGCATGGGCGAGCTGATTCAAGAAGCCGTCCGCATGCGCCTCGAACAGCGCCGTGCCGCACAAACGAAAGACATTCAGAATTTACACCCATTCCCTCAGCAGCAGCAGTCAAGAGCCGCCGAGGAACCTGGCAAATACCACGACAAAAACGGCACCGAAGACTAGTTCCTCTGCCAGCCAATGTCATCCCTTTCCAAACCGCTCGCTGATCGACCTTCTCCATGCTCTGCCCTATCAGAAGCAGCCGTTACGCCACTCCCACGCCCAATGTGGTTCGATGGATCGTGCTTCTCGTATGGCTGCTAGCCACACTTTGCATAGTCTTCGCTGTTTAAAGCATTACTGAGCACCTTGATTTTTAAGAGGGCGGGGACGCGACTCAATCACTTTGCCTTCTTTGAACCGTAGCCAGAACCATTCCCACGTGGCCCATCCTGTCTCAGGATCTCTCCACAGCGGAGGCCCATGTTTCCTCTCCACCTCCGCGAACGCGGTGCCTTCAGCAGGCCTCGCGAGCCTTTTAAAAATGTCCGTATAAGCAGAAGCGTCACCACCTCTTGCCCTCCATGCCCCTAAAACCGCAATGAGAGGAAGCCTGTGTTTTTCCGTCCATTCCCACTCATCTGCGCCGAGTTTGACTTTAACCTTCTCCGCCGCGCAGATTCTGGCCATCTGATCGAGCGTCAAACTCACGCTTTTAGACTCATACACCTTTCCAGATTCGAAAACATCGCTGTCGAAACTGGGCTCAAGAAGGTTCACCCTCTCACCATCCGCGAGCATCTTAAGGTCATTAAATTTCAGCCAGTGCCAGCCCTCTTCAACGCGTGTCACTGAAAGGTGAAAACTGACTTCCTGAATGTTATTTTCCGGCCAGAGTGCACCCGCGCTCAGTTCCCCAGCCGTGGTAGGCATGTGTATCGTCGGTCCTGAATAAATCACAGACACCCGCTTCTCAAATTCATCCACCTTCACGGTCACGATCTCAGCCGTTACTTTGAGTAACTTGGCGCGTTTTTCCGGAGTCAAATCATCAGCCGTGGCTGCAACCACAAACGCCACGGCATAGATCATCGGAGCTTTCATCGTAGAAACAGAGACTCAAATAAACCAGCGTCAACCCCGCTTTCACCTCTTTTACCCCATGCCGAGGTCCAGCACCTAGACCATCAACTTCCCCGTGGGGCCGAACCGCCAGAACACCGCCGCCTCAGCGCGTGACTTCAGCGCCCGGTAGTGCTGATGGATCATCCTCGCGCTGCGGTGCCCCATTTGCACCTGCAGCATGGCCTCATTCTGATGCTGCGCATAATGCATCGAGGCATACGTGTGACGCAGCGCATCGTGCGGCCATTCCCCATGCACCATCGCTGCCACTGGCGCCGGCAGATGCTTCGTCTTGCGCCCCACATCCCACCCGAGCTCGCGCCGGAACACCGTCCACTCATCCACCCAGCCTTTCTTGCGCACCACCGGCCCCGACGTACGCAATTCCTCCGGAATCAACCGCAGCCAGGCCACCGCCTCCGCCGTGAGATCCACCACCCGCCGCGCCGCCGTCTTCGCATCCTCCGCCAGCACAATCACCGTGCGCTCCTCCAGATCCACTGCCGACCAATCCAGCCGCTCGATCTCCGCCGGCCGGATCCCGCCCAGCATCCCCAGCACCACATACCCCAGCACCCGCCAGCGCCCCTGCTCCGCCGCCGCCTGCAGCAGCTCCGTGGCCCTCTCCACCTGCAGCGCCACGATCTTCCCCCGCCTCGCATTCATCCGCTCCACCTCCGCCGCCGGATTCATGCGCGCATAACCCCTCGTTTGACCGCAGGCCCACACATACATGGCCGAGACATCCCCGAGGTAGTTGTCGCGCGTTGCAGGTCCCCAATTTTGCGCATTAGCCCCCAGCCAGGCCTCCACGTGATCCTGCGTCAGCTCATGCGCCTTCGTCAGCGGATGCAGCTCCGCCAGACTCCCCAGCGAAACCTTGAGCTGCTTCACGTAGCGATCGCTCTTCCCCATCCTCCTTCGACTGTCCCGAAACCTCTCCACCAGCTCCGGCACCGTGATCTCCTCACGCAGCCGCGTCGCATGCTTCAAATAAAACTCCACCGCCGTCGAAAGCGACACCCCCGCCTCAGCCAGCCGTTTTCTCGCCACCACAAGATCCGCCATCTCCGCGCCCGAGATGTCATTCCCCAGCCCGCCATGGTCCCGCAGCTTCGCCTTCTGCTCCGCCATCCACGCCTCCGCCTTCTCCCGCGTCTTAAAGCAAGGCTGCTTCCGCTTCCCATTCACCCGCTGCCCCAGCACCTGCCAGGCCCGCCGTCCCGACTTGTAAACCCGAGGAATGATCTTCATCCCGCCACCCTAATCCGCGTAACCCCCACGTCACCCCAAAAACGTCTCAATCCGTCCTTTTCCACCCTTTCCAGCCCTTTTAGGCCTCTCGCCCTCCTACTCACCGCGTATCCCCGACAGGAATCGAACCTGTATTTAGAGTTTAGGAAACCCTCGTTCTATCCATTGAACTACGGAGACTCACTGCGGATCAATGATTTACACCACATTCACTCCTCGGACATTGCGATAGTTGCACCAAAAGTTGCACCTGAGGCAAGAATAAATCGAGGAAATTCGGCGATGTTCACCACTGTCTTCCCCCACATTTCTGCATCATTGCCCTCACTTTGCAACACCCCATAAACAGTTGTTTCGCCTTGCATGGCATTCTTTTAAAACAATCGCACAGGTGTGCGCCATCGTTTCGGCCTCATTCAGCGCCGCCGAATTACCCAAGCACCCCATTGATGAAAAAATTTTGGTGCCAGTGACACCATCCCTTTGCTTTTCCCTGTTCATTCCGAAATGCACGGTCAGGTCTCTTCTATTAAATAGGTGCCCTCGCTTCCAGATGTCTAGAACATGCTCAGCAGGTCGCATGGGTCCTTTCCGTCGTTCCGTTTTCCGCCCCTTCCCTCCTCGCTCCGACCCTGCCCATCAATTGCCTGTGCCGATACAGCTAAAAGTACGGTCAGTGATGACAGCCGCGCAATTTCCTTTCCCACACCTGATAAGCGGTCTGGATCATGAACGCCCCCGGATCAAGAGCCAGAGCAAGGATCACCATAGACGGCTGTAGGAGGAGATTGAGGAGCCTCTGGAGCCCATGGGAGGAGCGGGACCGGAACAAAAATTGAGCGGCTCCTACGCAACCGCAAATGCTATTCACTTGAACAGTTGTTCGCATGTGGCAGATTCGAGGAATGAGACGGAGCATCGAAGACCTAACAAACATGGCTGACGCTATTGGAAGCAATCAGGCAGCCGCAAAGCAGTGGTTGGATGAGGGATTCTCTCCAGGTGATGCCAAGGCTTATGTGGACGCCGGCTGCTTCGACATTCCACGCACCTCCGAGTTGCGTCAGTCCGGTATTTCTCCCCTCGATATTGCGCGGACTGGTTTGGCTTGGGACTTTTGCAGTGGAACGATCTCACTCGCTGAACTGCAGAGGATCATCACTCCCACGGTATCAGAACGAGGGCCAGAACTGCTTTTTGTCGAATGCTGAGCCCTCCGCTTTGACCATGAAGACATCCGGTGATTCTTCCAGTGAGCACTCCATCTGCTAGATCGAGCCACTATCGAAGTTCATTCTTGTGACATTAAGCATACCGAGCTTTGTTTGGATGAGTCTAAAAAGGCAGGCGAGCCGAGTTTATCCGACTTCGGACATGAACATTCTGATTGATACCAACATCCTAATCCCACTTGAGGATACCGGCCGAGTTCTCGACGCTAGGTTTGCCGAGTTGCGACGTCATGTCGATGAGCTGGGGTTTAGACTGTACATTCATCCAGCTCAGTTCGATGATTTGAATCGTGACCGAGACGAGGGACGCCGGATGATTGTGATGTCTAGGGTTCAGCAATATGCGAAGATTCCTGACCCTCCAACGCTCACCCAAAATGAACGACTTCAAAACGGCTGGTCACAGTCAAAAGACAATGACCGCGTAGACAACCTGCTTCTGCATGCAGTTCACAGAGGAGCGGCCCATATTCTGATTTCAAATGACGACGGTATCCGCTCAAAAGCTGCTCGTGTGTCCATTCAGGAGCGCATATACCGTCTTGATCAGGCCTTAGAGTTTCTCAGCAGGCAGCGCACCCCTCAAAAATTCATCGCACCCTTCGGAATACGAGAACGTTACCTGCATGAATTTGATGTCAAAACTCCGTTCTTTGATTCTCTTCGCCAAGGCTATACCGGTTTTGATGAGTGGTATCTTAAAGGGGCGCAGTCACGCCGCCGGTGCTGGAGCATAGCAAATGATGAATGCACAGAATTGTTTGCGCTCTGTATATTTAAACCGGAAAACTCTCCGGTGGTGACAGATGATGGAAAGTCGCTTCCAGGCCAAACCTTGAAGCTATGCACGGTCAAGGTAGGATCACTTCTGCAGGGACGTAAGGTTGGCGAAAGACTTCTGCATACAGCTTTCAAGTACGCTATCGAGCACAATCTCGATTGGGTTTACGTCCATTCCAATTTTAATCGGCACGGTCATCTCCTGTCCTTGTGTGCTGATTACGGATTTATAAAAATTGGGCTTTATGGAGGTGACGAGGTCTATGCGAAACCGATGCGTCCGGGCCTAGTAGAAGATCCCGAATGTTCACTGGAGTATGCGATTCGTTACCATCCGCACTATCGCAATGATTCGCGTAATGACCGATACATTATTCCTATTCAGCCCAAATACCATGAAGACTTATTTCCGGACATATCGGACTGGTCACAAGGTCTGTTCTCAAAAGACAACACTCCACTAAATCCGCAAAGCAACACCATCAAGAAGGCTTACATATGCCATGCCCAAATTTCCAAAATGAAACCTGGCGACTTGGTCATGTTCTATCGTTCTGAAGACCGTAAATCAATTGAAGTTCTTGGAGTTGTCGAAACGGCAGTTCAAACGGATGACGTTGCAACAGCCGTATCCTTGGTTTCAAAACGTACCGTTTACGATCAGAAACAATTGTCGGACATGGTGGCCAAACGGGCACTGGTGATTTTATTTCGCCTAGTTCGCTATTTAAACGCTGTCACCTCGAAAGAGATGGAGACAGCCGGCATCAAAGGCCCAATCCAAAGTATTAGGTCGATATCAGCAGATACTTTCACAACCCTTTTTTCTAAAAAATGAAAGAGACCATTCTAATTTCTATTCATCCTGAACACGTTGCAAAAATCCTCTCCGGAGAAAAACGTTTTGAGTTCCGAAGAAAAGTGCCTTCTGACACGATACGTAAAATGGTGATTTATTCTACAGCCCCTGTCATGAAGGTCGTGGCTGTTGCCGAGATTGACTCTACAATCACGGCTAAACCTGAAAGCGTTTGGCGCAAAACACGCCATGCATCCGGAATCACGAAACAACGATTTTGCCAGTATTTCGACAAGCGTGAAATCGCACATGCCCTGTCAATAGGCTCCGTCAGGGAATTGGAAACACCCGTCGCGCTGAGTGAACTATGCCATTCGCTCGTACCACCGCAGTCATATCGCTTCCTTGATGCATCGATTATTGAGGATCTCTAACGATGACCAACTCTTCAAAACCTTGCTTCATTTTCTTGGCAGGAGTGCACGGAGCGGGGAAGTCCCATTTATGCCAAACTGCTTTTGAGCCTGCCGGTTTCCACTGCGTTTCTGCCAGCTCCATAATCCGGAGCGCCAAAGGGGATGTCGGAAACAATAAAACGGTTGCCGCTGTGGATTCCAACCAGCAAAAATTGTTGTGCGGGTTGGCATTCCTTAAGTCATCTCACAGACGACTAATACTTGATGGCCATTTCGTCCTCCTTCGCCCAAACAGGGAATTCGAATGTATTGAGAGCTCGGTTTTTCGTGCACTTAATCCAGATGCGATCATGCTCATAAAAGCAGACCCCGAGCTCATAGCCGATAGACTGGCTTCACGCGATGCAACCATATGGAATTCAGAATTCGTGGCCAGATTCCAAGATTGTGAAATTAAACACGCCACAAGGGTGGCCGCAGATTTGATGATTCCATTGCATGTTGTTGCGACTCCTGAAGAGGCACTCCAATCAATTTCAACCAACTTTCAGCAACTATCCTAAAGATCCGATGATCTCAGTCTTTGGGCGATACACAAACCGTTCACGCCCTCAGAAAAACCATTGGCTCCCTGATGGCCAACAAGTTCGGCATCCACGCAGCCCAACGCCTTCTGAGACACACCAGTCCAACCATCACCTCGAAGTTCTACACTGACAGGGAGGCTTCGGTTCTTCCGGGAATTGGTTCTTTTTTGGAGTCAGGGATTTCGAAAGCATCTTGAGGGCCTTCGAAGCTCAAAACACCCACCTTTGAGTATTCTCTGGAAAAAATATTCTGTCTGGCTGAGTTCACGAATATTTGAGCATGTTTGAGGCTTCGCCCCAGCACAAAAGACGCTTTTCAATTCAGTTTTTAGAGAGACTTTGACTGGCCTTCATCAAAGGAAACGAGCCTGTTGCACCTCAGAAATGTAGCCGACTTCAACTGCTGGTGAAGGTGCCCGATCATGAAACAGGGGTCGGGGTTGTGCATTCTGCACTCCCAAACGGAGTGAATTCTATCTGCGGCTCAGTCTCGGTGGTAACGCCGATGCGCTGGAAATTATGTAGCTTAACCGGGTGGTCTAAGGACTGCCGCATCAAACCATCGTGCCACCCGGTTAAGTGAATTTATGCCTCCTTTCACCTTTCGACCACGCCATTACGTTTACCTCGACTTCCCACTGAACAGGGAGGCCGCAGAACGCGTGGCTGGGAATCCAGATGAGGTGGCAAGGCACTCGTTTCACCCTTTCATCTTCTCCGTCCAGGTCACTCAGAAGATCGGCCGAGACGACGAAGGCAATGTGTTCCCGAGATTGCCAAAGAAAAGGGTTATTGCATACGCTGGTCATGCAGATTCTCACATCTTTGGGCACTACTCCGACATCCTGAGCGAGCGATATGAAGCCGTGGTCAGAGAGCGTGGACTTCATGAGTGCGTCACCGCCTTTCGTAAACTGAATGGCCGACGCAATATCCACTTTGCGAATGAAGTGTTCGAGTTCATCCGGCAGACGGGATCTTGCTCAGTGCTGGCTTTGGATGTGTCAGACTTTTTTGGCAGCCTGAATCACACAGTCCTGAAAACAGCATGGGCGTCAATGATTCAGCAAGAGCGTCTGCCGGCTGATCACTTTGCAGTTTTTAAGGCCATCACGCGATATTGCCAGGTTGATCGTGATGCCCTCTTCAACATTCTTCACATTCCCGTCAACGATCCACGCTCCACTGGGAATCATCGACTGCCACATCTTGATCGAAATCGTGACCGCACCATCCCTGACAACACGAACCGACTCTGCTCTGCTGACCGGTTCCGCGTATGGGTCCGTGAGAGAGGCCTGCTCCAGATTAACACCTCCAACAAGGGCATCCCACAGGGCTCTCCGATCAGCGCCGTCCTCTCGAACATCTACATGCTGGAGATGGACACGGCGCTGAACGCCTTTGCCACTGCCAAAGGAGGAATGTACCGCCGCTATTGTGATGACATCTTGGTTGTGATGCCGACGACAGATCTTCGGAATCAGGCATATCAATTGATCGAGACCTGGCTTCGTGATTTGCGCCTTCAGTTCAATCCGAGCAAAACGGAGCAGCTCGAATTCACATCTGATAGACCCGTAACAGGCAAACCACTCCAATACCTGGGTTTCACATTCGATGGGCACCACAAGCGCATTCGTCCCGGCTCAGTCGCCCGATATTACCGGAAGATGCGTCGTGGTGTTCTCAGGGCCAAAGCCCAGCGCAAACGAGCCGATGAACAGGCAGACAGAGAAGCCCCGTCACCGCTCAAGAAAAAGAAGCTCTACCGGCTTTATTCATACCTGGGCAAAAGGCTGGGGAAAAACAAGGAAGAGAGGCGCAACTTCCTCACCTACGCCGTCGATGCCGCCAGGATCATGAACGAACCCGGCATCAAGCAACAGGTCAAACGTCACTGGAGACGGCTGCGGGAAGAAATTGCGAAGCCTCTGCCTTATTCAGGATGTGTAACCCCCGGCTGACGATGCTTTCCAACAAGTTCGGCATCACTCAGCCCAACGCCTTTTGAGACACACCAGCCCCACCATCACCTCGAAGTTCTACACGGACAGGACAGCTTCAGTTCTGCCGGGGATTGGGGCGTTGTTGCAGAGAGGGGTCTCGAACGCGTCTTGGAGATGCTTACACGAATTGCTTTATCTGCATAATGGATCTCAAATGCATTGCCTGATAATGCTTACAATATCATCGACGTAACGCGCTTTTCCCCTCCGATGAGCTGGATGATACGCGTGAATATAAAGGACTCCTTGCTGCTCTACAAACCACGAAGAACGCTCCTTGTTGAAGGAGGAGTCCGACAAGTTGAAATCATCATAAAAATGCCCTAGGGTGCCCCCGCCAATAATCACTTGCGGAGCTAGGAGACTCACCTGTTCCATCAACAATGCCCGGTTTTTATGATAGTGCTCAGCTATTTCCGGCAACCAGCTTGACGTACCCCCAGGAGTCTTCTTGATATTGATCAGAGCGATGTTCTTCAATGCTTCACCGATTTCCGGATTGTCGGTTGCATAATCCATCTGCTCGTACGCAGGAAAGCCACTATTAACCGAAAAGGAGATGTAGGCCATTACCGGTATGGCACCACGATTTGAAGTAATTGCTTTCGAGAAAACGTCTTTGCTCACACTCCAGTCGCCGCCTACTTCCCCAGCATCCAGCTCCTCCCATGGTTCCCGCAATATCCAAAGAATTTTCGGCGAGCTCTCAACGTATCGTGAAGCGTCGACAACACCATCCGTAACCATTTCATGTGTTTCACCCCGTTCAGCTAATAACCTTTGGAATCTTGCCTCAATTTCTTTTTCACCAGCTAGTATGTGTGCAACGTTCATTCTGCATTCGAGCGCTAGGGCTTCGGAATTCAAGCTGGGAATGGCTTGTTTCGATGCCACCAGGATTATGAATGACGCCGGCCTCAAGAAACAGGTGAACCGTCACTGGAAACGGCTGCGGGAGGAAATTGCGAAGCCTCTGGAACTTGGTCAATGACCGCCGGCTCTCTGTGATCACTTCTTCACGTCGCAGTTCCTGTCAGCCGTCCCGATGAATCCGAAAGGAGATGGTGCTGCCGCTGACTGTGCTTGTGCCGGTCATTTTCCAGATGAATCGCGGTAGGTGGTCAGCCCAAGAGGATGATCTTGATGCCGTTCCAGTGAGCCGTCCTTGGGCATCTCGGCTGGTGGTAGTTGTTCCATCGGTGCTTGATCTCCCAGTCGTTCTCCCCTGTGCATCCCGGAAGGTCGCTTTGTCAGAGTTCGATCGTGAGGCAGTTCCTGTGGTCCTTCCCTGGCATCTCTGAAAGTGGTCGTGGCCCCTGATGTGCTGGCGGTTGTTGAGGATCTGCCTTTCTCATCTCTCAGCGTGGTATTTTTACCAGCGAGAGACGAGGCAGGATCAGCGGTGGCGAGGATTGGAAACAGGAGAACCAGAATCAGCTTCATGGATGGCTTGAACGATTTGCACTGGAATTCTTCACGTACCATTCAAAGACACAATTTTTCCCTTTTTCCGTGTTGAGCCGTCAGTGCCACCCCTAACATTTACAGAGCACATCCTCTTGCCATCAGATTCATCCTCGCCTTATATAGGAATATCTCCACATGCCAAGCCGACCATTCATCAAATTCCACATGACCACTTGGATGTTGCCAGCCTGTTCGCCCTATTCCGAACCCTGCTACACCAAGTGATGGCGACGCAAATTCGGGTGCTTGGCGTGAAACACCTAACCCAAAATTCGCCCGTCAGCGTATGAGCAAGACGACATCAGAACTCATTCACGAACTTGCTCAGGAATGCATAACGCACACGCCTGTGATTATCTTGGGCAGTGGGGCGTCGGCTGCTTATGGCATCCCGGGGATGCCAGGACTTCGAGATCACCTTCTGCGTTTAGACCTACCACAAACCATCACTCCCGAGGATAAAGAGGCGTGGGGACGTTTTGTGAGCCGGTTAACCGACACAGATTTGGAGTCTGCCTTAAATGATGTTCGCCTTTCAGAGTGGTTGACGGAATTCGTCGTCGTGAGCACCTGGGATTTCTTGGCCCCTTATGATATAAAGGTTTTTGAGGACATGCTGGCTGATCAGTCGATCTTTCCGCTTGCAAAGCTCTATCGGCACCTTTTCAAGAGCACACGAAACGACATTCATGTCATTACCCCAAACTATGACCGCATCGCAGAGTATGCTGCGGATGCCGCAAGTTTGCCCCATTACTCAGGGTTCACTAACGGACACGTTCGTTCTAGAGTTACGGGCACAGTGCCGAAATTGTTCTTCGGAAAGAGCCAAGCACGGACGGTAAACGTCTGGAAGGTGCATGGTTCGTTCGATTGGTTTAGAGATAGAGATGGAATCGTCATTGCTCTGCCGATCAGACCGAATCGACCCCATAATCTTCATCCAGTGATAGTGACTCCAGGCATCGAAAAGTATCGACTGACTCACGATGAACCCTTTCACTCGATAAAAACAGAGGCAGACAGAGCACTTCAATCTGCCGAATCCTATCTCTGCATTGGTTATGGATTCAACGACACTCACCTCCAAACAACACTCGTCGAACGGTGCCGAGTGAAGTCGGTTCCCTTGGTTCTGTTGACCAAAACAATCAGTTCTACTGCTCACGCATTTCTCCGTAGTGGCAAGTGTGGGCGCTACCTCGCTATTGAGGCGAAGGATAATGGCTGCCGAGTATATTCAACCGAAACACCAGATGGTGTCGATCTAGCGGACAAGCCGTTATGGCGCCTGGATCAATTTTTAACACTAATAATGTAATGAGTATTTTTGATTTCGAAGACAGTGAAGCTCTCGGACGTGTGAAGTCTGTTGATACTGCGACAGTCGTAGTTCAAGTGGCTGATGTAGAGAGACTGCGAAAACTTCAAGTTAATCGCCTAGCAGTTCTCCAAAGCAGCCGCCCCGGTCAACACCTGATTGGAATCATTCAGAAAATTACCCGCACGTCTATCGAGGCGAAGAGACTCGGAATTGCGGAGGAGGACTCAAATGACGAAGCTGAGCAGCCATCCGACGAGGTGAATCTTGTCCGTATTACGCTGATAGGAACGATGGCTGACAAAGTTGGCGAGGCGACGAACGTGTTTTTGCGAACGTTAGAAACGGTGCCAGAAATCGATGCGAACTGTTTTGCAGTCGAAGGGGCACGTTTGACAGCCTTTATGAGGGTAGTTGCCAACATTGGATCGGATGGACAACGCTTGTCACTAGGGACTTACACTTTGGATGACAAGGCAGAAGCCTTTCTCAACGGCAACAAATTCTTCCAACGCCATGCGATAGTGGTGGGCAGCACAGGTTCAGGGAAATCCTGGACGACGGCGCGGATACTCGAACAAGTTGCCCTCCTGCCGAATGCGAATGCAATTGTCTTCGATATTCATCGAGAATACACACCGCTACAGTGCCAGGGGATCCGCCACTTGCGCTTAGCTGGCCCCGCTGATCTAGACAACCACTCTGGTCTTGATGCAGGCGTTCTGCATCTGCCCTACTGGCTTCTCGGTTATGAAGCCATGATTTCAATGTTCGTGGATCGTTCCGACCAAAATGCGCCAAACCAATCGATGTTGATGTCGCGGGCGATTGTGAATGCAAAACGCAGTTATTTGTCTGCGGGGAACCACACAGAGGTGCTCGCTAATTTTACGATCGACAGTCCTATCCCTTTTGATTTGGACGCAGTGATTAGCGAGCTTGAGGGGTTAAACACCGAAATGGTCGAAGGGGCGAAGACCCAGAAGCAAGGAGACTACTTCGGAAAGCTGAGCCGACTGATACAACGATTGCAAAACAAGCGAACGGACCGCCGACTTGGCTTCCTTTTTCAGTGCGGAACTGACTCAATGAAATTCGAATGGCTCGAAAGGTTAGTTTCGACTCTTGTTGCTGGAACAAAAGATCAGTCTGACGGGCTTGGCGGCGTAAAGATAGTCGATTTCTCTGAAGTGCCTTCCGACATTCTACCGCTAATGATAAGCTTGGTCGCAAAGCTCGCTTTCTCGGTTCAACAGTGGACACCTACAGCTAAACGCCATCCAATCGCACTGTTTTGCGATGAGGCTCATCTTTATATTCCTGAACGCCAGTCCACAAGTGGAGCGGGAGAGGTCTCCGTTGAAATCTTTGAGCGAATCGCCAAAGAGGGACGCAAGTATGGTGCTGGCCTAGTTGTTATCAGTCAGCGTCCATCAGAAGTGAATCGAACCGTGCTCAGCCAATGCAATAATCTGGTAGCCATGAGATTAACGAATGGCGACGATCAAAGTGTTGTCAGGCGACTTCTTCCCGATAGTCTCGGAGGATTCAGTGACTTGCTACCAATACTCGACACAGGCGAAGCTCTGGTGGTTGGCGATGCGAGCCTTCTGCCAACCCGTGTGAGGATCGCAAAACCAAACCAAGCACCCAACAGCGGAACTGTTGCATTCTGGGACAAATGGGCGGCGGATGAGGCTGTTGGAAGCATTTCTCAGGCCGTAGATAGTTGGAGGAAACAGGCTATGCAGAGATCCGGCGTGTAAAAGTTAAATTGTGAATTATGCCGAGCACACCTTAACGCCCATTGTATCAAGCAGCTTTTTCCCATTGCTGGATTTGTCCCAGGATAATGATGTCCCCCCCGACGCCTCAGCCCCGCGAATAAAAAGTTTTGCAATGGAAGAATTGTTCAACATGGGGCACTGAGGTCATTCTAAAGCCAATTGAGTAGTGACGCCGTTTTGCGTTTCACGCGTCTCTGCGTGGCACCTTTGTTATCCATAGGCTCTTTGATGCGAAACCGTTGCAATGATCAGCCCTTCAGCATCACCATTGTTTGATAACTGATGCCCAGTTGATGCGGAAGTGATCACCACGGCCGATTTTCATAAAATATTATTGTCCTTTTAAGGCTCACTTTAAATGATCCGCAGCAAGGGAAGAGGGTCTCAGATTTCGATTTCCGATTTTAACAGAGACCGTGATCCATGTACAGCCGAATCGCTAAAGTAATGGTGCGCTGCGTTCAGGATACCTGGAATCGACTAAACCATGATCGGAAGCAGCCCCATAAACAAGGTGAAACAGGGAAGAATCACTTGTCCTTCAGCTTCCTAAACACTGACGCTTCACCAAAAAGCTTATTCCAATCTGTTGTTGGATCATCGAGGAGCTGGTTCACTTCGGCTGGCCCCTTTCCTTTAACAGCTTTGCCATCGAGAGAACGAATCTTCATCCCTGATTCTGCCGGGCATTTCTCGATCCACACGGGCCTGACTTTTCCCTGCGGTCTGAGCCAGGGCTTGCGATGGGTGTCCCTGATCCTGCTCGGCGCACCCAACACTTGACTTCCGACGAATTTTTTGCTTCCATCGGCTCGTTCATCTACCTCCTTTCTTTTATTGAACGGCCTCCTTTCAACTCAACCCGGTTAATCCGCAGAAAACTGTGGACGAACCTGATGAGCCACAAAGTTAAGTGTGGCTGAAAAACGTTCGGCTAATCTAATTATGGAAAACAGGTGCTTTATCTGCCTTCGGAAGAATAACCTCACCCGAATGACCAAAATGCCCGACTTACACGCATGCAGTATTCACCGTGCAATAACGTGGTGGACTTTGTTTTCAGCGTGTATCCTGTTCTTTCCACTGCTTACGTGTTTTTTACACTATATCTGCTCACATGATGGAAGGTTCGATCTGCAGTATTTTGCTATTCTTTTCTGTATAGCTGGCTTTGGCCCCGCGCTTACGTTAATAAACCTGAGTAGAAATCGACGGCGCATTGGCCCAAGGCCGACCGCAGAAGAGCAAAAAAGGGTAACGGCGGAAGAAAGACCCAGCTTTGGTCTTGCGCTACTGGCAGCCTTAGCTCTTTGGCTTTTTGGCCAAATATTTGGATTTCTACTTCTAAATTAATCGGAACATCGTGTGGAAATGAAAGCGCTTTGCGCACTGGGGATGCTCAAGCCGAACAAAACGGATGCAGGCAACGGCTCGTATGGCATCTGTCGTGTCATCGACCCCTCCCGCTCGCCGTCGCCTGATCTGATGGCGTTAGGCGACATTCTACACTCAAACTCAGACAATCATTAGCATACCCACCGCAAACATGGCCAAGATCAAACTCGAAGACATTGTCGAACACCTCGACTCGGAGATCAAGCGTGCTCTGGACTACGCAGTTAAGCACACGCTCCCCGACGCCGAATTCAATAAGCAAACCCTGTACCGAAAGTTCGTCCGAGGCATAGAACGGTACAGTTCAACATGGGAGAATGTGCCCGATCACTGCGTCTAGAAGGACTGAAGACCTTTTTGAGCGATCATTTTGAGAGACACTGACTCTAGCTGGTCAGAAGGGCTTCACTGACCTTGGGAACAATCACTTGCACTTGAGCTTCCTGTACACTGACGCTCCACCAAAAGCTTGTTCCAATCTGTTGCTGGATCTTCAAGCGGCAGTTTCACTTTGGCATCCCCCCCCAGCTTCTAGCCATCGCCACCGTAGTCGTGCGTCTGCTCTTGCAGCACGCCCTGCTTCACCGCCACCGATACACTGCCAGTCAGATCGCGTTCAAAGCAGGCTTCCAGGGGGCTTGGGAGGATATAAAATTAAGAGTAGGCAAACGCAGCAAGCATCAAGAAGCGATAATCCTCGCCGAGCTAACTAGCTTAAGCATTGAGGAAGATTTCAGATGGTTGCAAAAGAGAACAAAACAATCTGAGACCCCAGCGTCGCTTTTGGCAGAGTGGAATCTAATTCCATCAATTTTTCCGGTCTGATCAATTTGCTGCATCGCAAGAGACGGCTTGGGGTCCGACATATTGACGTCACAAAGGTGAGTTGCTCCGCTCGTGCTGAAGAAGTCGCACAGTGCCTGCGTCGGCAAATAAGTTGCGTCCGGCGTATCGCCCTTCACATCTTTTCGGATGTCAACGAGGAACCCCTTCAAGAACTCGGCAATGTGGTAGTTGCCTATCCACGAAGGATCAAACTTACCCTTCGGGAACTGAACGGCGGTGAAATCAATCAATGCAAGCGGTCGTCTTGCCTTGAACTCGCCGACGGAAACTGGGGTTCCAGATGGTACTTTGATCTCCAGACACGCCGTTTTCAATGAGCTTGCTCCGTAAAACCGGGACACTCCTTGTGGTGAAAATCTGTTGGTTGATGCGAAGCGGTCGGGAGGACAAGTCAGCTGATCGAAGGTGGGTTCGAAGTCATGCCCTTCGCGAACTCGATGAACGATTGTTCCTTCCGGTAAAACCGATAGGCCATCAGCGCGCAACAAAGCTGTCGAGATGGCACTGAAGAAATCGAGCGGATGGCGCTCATCATGGTTGCGCTCCCTGTTGATCACCTCGGCAGAGAATGCAAATCGCCCGTCGCGATATTGAACATGCGAGCTAAAGTCTTTCCACTGTCCCTGCCACTGCGCTGTTAACGGCTGACTTTGCCAGTCGCGCTCACAATAGAGAGCATCAACGATGTTTCGCTCAAGATCGTCGAATAACTCGTCACAAACACCCCCTGAAAGCATTTCATCGAGGAATTCTTCGCCAGATTGCCCAGGGAGCAGCCACTCTCCATCATTTCGAGGCATGACTTCTTCAATGAAAACATAGGGAAAAAAGTTCAAAATATGCGATTGAAGCTCCGCAACCGGAACGGATTTCGAGTGACCTCTACAATAGGAGCAAGGTTCGCCGGATGGGGGGCATCGCTCGTTCACGAAACGCTTTAGTCCTTCGTCATAGAGGCACTCCACGCATACGTGCTTGTCCTCTATGTAATGAAATAACGTTGGATCAAGATCAATGTGGTCGTTGAAGCCCATGATGAATTTCAGATTTTGATTTTCTTAGTTACTGCATGAGCAATGAGCCTATTACAGAGGTTTTCGGTTTGGGAACTGACCGCAGCGCGGACGGGGTCGATCCAGCCTTCGTTGATTTGCCTGGTGGTGTGGTCCTTGAATGGGTGGTCAAAATCATGATCAAGCATCGGATATGAGGTGGGGTGGGTCAGTGGACATTGTCGCACCCATTACATTCATCGTAAAGCTGACTCCTTGGTATAGCATCTGTGTAGGTCGGACACGCCCACCCCGAAAATCCATCGAATCCCTGATGGTCAACAAATTCGGGGGCCACGCTGCTCCCCCCCTTGTGAGACACACCCTTGATGTCGAATGGAAGGATGGTGCTGCGCACGCCTGTTCTTACATACATATTTTAGGAACCAAGAACCTTTCGTCGAAAAAGCTGGATTCCCTGCGATGGCTCGCATACGTGGGGCACGTGTAATAAATCGTTGACTGCTATTTCTCTAAATGAGTACACTCAAAGCGTGAAGAAGTATCGGTCCTGTTGCATAGCCCTACAGGCTATGCTTCGACACAGTAAATAAGCTAATCAGAGATCAATGTTTCTCAGCGACAACGAAACCAAAACCGATCTTCTTTACTACGAGTCAATCGCCTCCACGGTTGTTGCACTCGTAAAGACGGACACGGAAAAGCCGATCTCCATCGGTATCCACGGAGACTGGGGAGCCGGGAAATCCAGCGTGCTTGCGATGATCGAAGGCGCCTTCAAGGACAACAAAGAGTTTCTTTGTCTTCGATTTAACGGGTGGACATTCCAGGGTTTTGAGGATGCGAAGACGGCTCTGCTAGAAGGCATCGTCGAAGCGATGAAGGAGGCGCAGCCCACTAGCGAGGTTGTAAAGGAGAAAGCCACCAAGCTCTTCCAACGGATCGACTGGTTCAAAGTCGCAAAGAAGACTGGAGGTCTCCTCCTAACGCTCGGCACAGGGCTTCCTCTTGGGGCGGTTGCGGAAGGCCTCGCAGACAAATTGCGAGAAGCGATGGGAAAGTCTGAAGGCGAAGTGAATGCTGCGACCATCAAAAGCCTCTTGGAAATGCACGGCGGACTTTTGAAAGAAGAAGAGGTCGGCAACATGGCTCGACAGATTCAGAAATTTCGCGAGGAGTTTGGAGAGTTTATCAAGACACTCGGGATAAAGCGTCTTGTGGTTCAGATCGATGATTTAGACCGGTGCCTCCCGGAAACTGCAATTCAAACACTTGAGGCCGCGAAGCTTTTCCTTTTTCTTCCTCAAGTTGCCTTCATCGTCGCCGCAGACGAGGGGATGATTGAGTATTCTGTAAAGCGGCACTTTCCAGATCTACCGATTGGACCGGCGGGTGCCAGTTACGCTCGGGCGTATTTGGAGAAGCTGATTCAGGTTCCTTTCCGCATTCCTGCGCTCGGCGATGGTGAAATCCATGCGTACATCGCGCTCCTCATGGCCGAGGCAGCGCTCGGCAGTGAGAACGGCCAGTTTAGCAATTTGCTCCTTATCGCTCGGGAAAAATTGCGCCGTCCTTGGGAAGGAGGGCGTTTGGACTACGAGTCGCTGAAGAAAAAGTATCCCGCGCTCCCTGATGAAGTGCGCGATGGAATCATGCTCAGCGACCAAATCGCAAACATTTTAGCCCGGGGGACGCAGGGGAACCCTCGCCAGGTGAAGAGGTTCATAAACTCACTGATGCTCCGGCAGACTATCGCGAACGCGCGAGGCATGAAGGGGATGATAAATAGACCTGTCTTGGCGAAGCTGATGCTCGCCGAAAGATTCCAGCCTGAATTTTACACGGAGCTTGCCAAAGCCGCGAACGAGTCGCGAAGTGGCAAAATCAAACAACTCCGTCGCCTTGAGGAAACAACCGAAGCTGAGGACGGGAAAAAGCAAAAGAAGGATGATGAGTGGACCCGTTGGGAGGGGGACGAGTGGACCAAGCAGTGGGCGCTTCTTCAACCGACACTAAGCGATGAGGATCTTCGTCCCTATGTGTTCGTGACGCGTGATAAGAAGGCACTTTTTGGAACGCAGGGATCCGGGCCACTTGATGAATTGGCTGATCTCTTGATGGGTCCGCGCATTCAGGTGACGGCGCAAAGGCAGAAGATAAAAGGCATTTCGGAACAGGACGCTACGGCAGTTTTTGGGAAGCTTCGATCGAGAATCATGGCCGAGGACTCCTATGCCGACCAGACAAGTGGGGACGGTCCTGCAGGATTCCCTGGAATGCTGGTGATCATGGGAGAGCACAAAGGATTGGAGCCAGACTTTGTGAGATTCCTTTCCGAAGCGCCGGTCAGTAAGCTGGGGGCTTGGGCGGTGAAACATGTGACACGTTTCAGTGGAGATTCTGCTCGGCAGTGGACCGAACTTACGCAGAGGTGGAGCTCGCAGAGCGAAAATAAGATCTTCGCGAAGTCGGTCGAGGTCGTGATGATGCAAACACGCAAGTGACGAGACCACATGGGCACTTCCAACAAATACGGCGGTACGCCAAGTAGATCTCCACTTCTTCCCTCATGGGTAGGGGATATTGGGGGACTTCCAGGTGAATCGGCCCCGCCGACCGCCCCCCCGGACAAGGACGAGAAGCCTGAAAAGCCTCAGAAGAATGAGGACGGCAAGAAAGCCCCTGAAAAGAAGAAGGAGGTTGATCAAGAGCCACCGCCAAAGAGGTATCAAACGGCTCGGTCGAACTTTACTGAATTTGTAAAGTCAGGGGGCAGCAATCATGCAAAGCTTGGCAGAGCCCTGAGCGCCTATGTGCGTAGCGGAAGTGGCGGCGCGCGAAATGCAGCACGCCGCATGAGCTCCTCACGCAAGGCGGCGGCAAGAGTTGGTGGGTTTATTCGAGATGTTCAGCAGGTAGGACCGCGAGAGGCACTTGAGCGGATAAAGTGCGGTGACTTGGTCGGAAAGCCTGCGAATGAGGTCATGCACAGGCTTGTCGACGCCTTTTGCCCAGCAGGAGGGCCCGTTGATGAAGGCCTCGCTCGGCAAGCATTTGCAGAGACTGTTGCGCAATGGTCGGAACAGGATCTTCCCCCAATCGAGCAGCTCACGGTGGACCAGTGGCAGGAGGTCCTCGTCGACTTCGTGAGCCACAGCATTGAGTTGAAAGTCTTCTCGGACATTGGTGAAAAGGGTATTGAGATGCCCGCGAACGCTCAGCAGGCCCTGAACATTCAGACGGAGCTAAGCAGTGTCATTGAAGGATGCGTTCGTAACGCCTTTGGTGACAACGCTGGAGGGTTTACAACACTAACGGATCCCCAGATTTCCGGTTTCATGGAGTCAATCTATGAGCGTGCGTGGGGATTTATTGAATCAGTAGGGAGCGAATCATGAGCAGACACACACTCATCTGCCGGCTCGGAACAAAGGATGGATCAGCGGTGAAGCCTTTCTGGCGAGATGCCGTTGTGTCAGAAGTGAACTTCCTCGACCTCCTCGGTGAGTTGGACTACGGATTGGGACACGCATTGGACAAACTTGGAAGACTCGGACTGCGGCCGGACGTGAACGCCCTTGACCTGCTGCTGCTCGCATCGATGATCTTTGCTGCAGACTCCCGCATTCCTCGAAAGGCGGAAGCGCAGGACGGATGGACCCGCGAGATTCATATCAATCTACCAGTTGCGAATCTGGCAGCCTGGGACAGCGCGAGAGAACTGCTGGCGGGAGCCCTGCGGTTTCTCACTGGCGACATCTGGCACTTTACATTTCGTCATCGTCCAAAGGAGCTGGAACCGCTTCTAAAGCCTGTACAGGGTGAGCTTCGTATTTTCCAATGTGTGAGTTTGTTTTCCGGTGGGCTGGATAGCTATATCGGCGCGATTGATCTCCTGAAAAAGGGCATGCAACCGCTCTTTGTGAGTCACTACCTTCCACACACAAGTAAGGAGCAGGTACAGTGCATAGAACACCTCCAGGGAAAATATGGGGAGGATTCAATGGAGTTCTTCCGCGCAAACATCGGCTTCGACTCTTCACTTCTGAAGGTGTTTGGCAAGAATGGAAAGTATCCGACTGAGAATACAGAGCGGTCTAGATCATTCTTATTCTTTAGTTTGGCTGCGTTGGCTGCGAGCTCCTTCGGGAATCCCACCAAAATTTTTGTACCGGAGAATGGACTGATTGCCCTCAACGTGCCTCTTGATTGGCTTCGGATAGGTGCGCTAAGCACTCGAACGACACATCCATTTTACATGGCGCGATTCAACGATTTGCTTCATATTCTTGGCATCAAGGCCAAGCTTGAAAATCCGTACCGTCACCAAACAAAAGGAGAGATGATTCAGCAGTCTGGAGATAAAGAATTTATCCGAGAAACATTCAAGGATACAATGTCATGCTCTTCTCCGAGCAAGTACCGGCAGATTGGTGAGTCAAGGATGCACTGCGGGCATTGTGTGCCATGCCTCATTCGTCGCGCAGCAGTGAAGGCCGCATTCGAGCGGGACCATACCCAATATGCAAGAAAGTTATCCGGCGTTCTCAATTCGTCCAAGGCAGTAGGTGAGCATGTTCGGTCTTTTCAGCTCGCTTTCGCCAAATTGAATGCTTCCCCCAAATACTCGACTGTAGCAGTACGGATTCCAGGCCCACTAAACGACGTAGAAAACGAGTTCAAATATTTGGTGAGCGTTTTCGAGCGTGGCATGGCGGAAGTCTCAGCACTCTTGAAAACAGCAAAGACGCGGCCCTCATGAACCCTCTTGTGGACTACCATGTTCATCTCGATCTCTACAAAGATCATGAATGGGCTGCAGAGCATTGTGCCACTCAGAGCATACAGGTTCTCGCGGTTACAACGACACCAGTCGCTTGGCAGAGAAACTGTGATGTCGCAAAAAACTTCTCTGGTATCCGCATTGGTTTAGGAATTCATCCACAGCTTGCGGCAGAAAGGGAAGCTGATATTGAGTTGTTCGAGGAATTGGTAGGTCAAACACGCTTCATTGGTGAAGTGGGGCTCGATGCGGGTCCACACCACTACCGGACATTGGATGCCCAGAAGAGAGTTTTCCTGCGTGTGCTCAAGGCTGCCGCAAAGAGCGGTCCCAAGGTTATGTCGTTGCACAGTGTGAGAACCGTAGGACAGATACTCGACACCATTGAGCAGTACTATTCTCACGCGGACCTCAGGTTTGTGATGCACTGGTTTAGCGGCACCAAAGCTCAAGCCGAGCGGGCGGTCAAAGCCGGGTGTTACTTTTCTATAAACAGTGCCATGTTGGCTTCTCCAAATGGAGCCCGGCTTGCAGCGGTCCTACCGGCAGATCGTATTCTTACTGAAACGGATGGCCCATTTACACAAGGCCAAGATGGTGAACCGACGGAGCCAGGAAATGTGCAACCTGCCCTGATAAGCCTCGCGCGGCTGCGGACAGTCCCCGAAAACGCATTACGCAATCAGATTGCCGAAAACTTGTTCAGGTTGGAGGATGGTCTAGTCTGACGGCCGAGAGTATTTGACCCTATCCTTTTCTTCGGACAAAAGCTCGCCCCGGAAGACCTCGAACGGTAAGGCAAAATGGTTGGCTAGCTTTGCTTCGGTGTCGCCCTAGATGACCACCACCTAAAGAAAAGCTCCCCTTCAAAGAAGAGAAGCTTCGCTTTTCACGCGGACAAGCCGACGTGCGTATCCAGAAGCCCATGGAGTGCTTCTGTGCGTTTCGGCAGCTCTTGGAGATTTCCATCTTTCAGAGACTCCGTAAACGCGTTGAAGAGGCTCCAGACGTTCCTCCCCTCAAACGCACCATGTGAAGGCTCTCGCCACTCATGAAGCACGTTGGGAATCAGACGGTTAGAGCACACGCCGACATCAACCGAGCGAATGATTAGGTCATGGGCCCGCGTATCGTCGATGTCCGCTTCTTTGTAGGCGGCGATGCGTTTGTCCTGATCGTGCCATTTCGCCAGGAGGAGCCCAATCGACCGTGACACCAACTGAGGCAGATCCCGATTGATGAACCGCGTGTGTTTGCGAGCGAACATGATGTCTCCGTTGAAGGACAGGTTATCGCAGACGAAGACACTGGCACCGGCGACAATGCCAGCGGGGAACGTCTTGTCATGGCTGTTCCTGAGACCCAAAATCCAGGCATAGTCCTCGTTCTGGTCCTCCTGCTTCGCGTGGATTTCCATGAGCCCGAAATACCGTTGTCCTTCATGGGACAGGGAATGGGCTTGGTTTCCGATACGCAGGTTGGTCCGTTTGAGGGTGTTCTGGACAGTGGTGATCAGCTCGTGGTGAGGGATCGGATGCCAGCTCGTTGTGGCATGGGGTGTTTTCACTTTGCGGACGTCTTTGAGGTCCACGTGAGAGGCGCCGCAATGCAAGATGAGATTGGGGCTTTTACGGGTTGGCGGGGGTGGTGGTTGAGGGTCAAGATTCGAGATCATGACGGTGTTTCCTTTCTGTTGGTGTGGGGTTGAGAGCTCAGGTGTGTTGAACCATGCGCTCGATTTTTTCGATGACAGGAACGGCGAGTTGACGAGCAGCCAGGTCTCCTGAGGAAACCCAATAACCGTTCTTCCATTCGACTTTGATGGTGCCAAGTGGAGTGATGATGGTGGCTCGTTTCAGTCGCTCATTCCTGTCGAAGACGATGGATGAGATGCGCTTCATAAAAAAGCTCATGCCCCTCAATTTGAAGAAGGACATGGGCTTGGGTTTTGTCGTTGGGGATGGTTTAGATCTTCATTCCTTGGAGAGAACGAAGCGTGGATCGGACAGACTGCATTTCCCTGGCGCTGGCTTTCTGCTCACGATTGATGACCTTGAGCTTGAGTGACAGGTCGCGCAGCAGGTTGAAGCCCTCATTGAACTTGTCACGAATGATCAGGGTCATGTCGATGGCTTCTTCTACGGGTGTTTTCTGACCGTCTGAAGGTGGTGTTTCGGGTGTGGGTGTGTTGAGCATGGGTTTGGGTGGTGGGGGTGGTGGAGCAGGCCTTGGTGGCGACATGCTCACGGGTTTGGTTGATGGCTCAGTGCTCATTCTCAGCGGCATCACGATCATTTGTTTCGCCGGCGTATGGAAGCGCAGCGGACTCATGTCGTTGATGAGGCTGATGGTGTTGAGGCCGTATCCGAGTGCTTTGATGAGGAATCGACGACTCAGGTAGATCGTCACCTCCGGTCCTTCAGCTTTAACGTCAGAGACCGGAACTCGTGTCCAGGACTCGTTGTCGCTGTCTTTGCCGAGGAGCAGGAACTGTCCCCTGCTCCATTCCAATCCGATGGTTTGGTATCGGTCTGGGTCGTGACAAGGAAGGCGCTGAATGAGTTTGATCAGCGGTTCCAGTTTTGTCGGGTCCAGAGTGATGCGGGTTTTGGCTTCACACTGGTCTGGAACAGTCACACGCCAGTCAGGATATTTTCCCTGGATCTGCTTGGTGATGAACCTCCAACGACGACTAGTGAGCTGGACGTATTCGTTATCGGCCTTCATCTGCCACTCGCCGTCACTGTTGAACTCCTTCCAGCCGAGAAATTTGTGACTGGGGATGAGGACAGATTGACGAATGGGGAGGGTGAACGAATTGGCACTGTAGAGGTGCATTCCGTCCGTTCCTACCACATTGAACGCCTTGGGGTTGCTGGCGTCGATGAAGGCACCGTTGAGGATGTAGCGTGTCTGGTCTGAGCTGGCACATTCGAGAGCCTCATGGAGAGACTCACGAACGGCAGGAGACAAGACTACAGCCTCAGTCTTGATGCGTGGAACCTGTGGAAACTGGTCCATAGGCAGCATTTTAACCTTGGAGGCACCGAGGTTTTCAGCTAGGGCGAACCGGATGAGTGGGCCTAGAGGCGTGTTTTCAATGAGAAGACGCTCGGCTTTGTCACAGCTTTTGGCGAGTTGGTAGAGCTGCTCATACGGGATGAGAACAGCGATGGGAGGACCTTCAGAGGGGTGTTCAAGTCTCAGAGTCACAAAACGATCCAGATCGGAACCGGTGAGGGCGATCCATCCGTCTTGCGTCCTTTCGACTTTGACACAGAGCAAAGCGGGCAAGGTAGCCTTATTATTGATGACCTTGCCGATGCCTGAGAGTGCGGATTTAAGCTCCGCAATGGGCAGGGCTATGGGTTGCATGGGTGTTGGGGTTGTGGGTTAAACGCCAAAAAGCCCATGCGCCGGTTAAGACACATGAGCTCAGGTGCGTGGATGGTGGGTTTACGCAGGCTCAGTTTTGTATTTTAGCTGGGCGGTGAGGCATTCGTCGTGTCGGATGTCCTCACGTTCTCCAAGGTAAACAGGCTGGTAGATGAAGCCGGATTCCTTGAAGGCGTAGAGGTAGCGGCATTCCACGACATCACCAGGATTCGGAATACCGTGGTTAACCGGGATGCTCACATTGCCGGCAGGACGAACCTTGCCATTTTCAAACAAGATCAATGAAACGCTTCGCTTGTCATTGGCCTTGGCGACGATGAACGAAGCGGTTTCCACGAACTTGTATTTGAGCTGTGGGCCTCCGGCGTTGGGTCGGCCGGGTGTGTAAGGCGAGTCGTAGTGCTTGAAAACGACTCCCTCCTTCCCTGCCCTCCTGAGTTCCTGAAACACGCCATCTTTGCGAGGGTGGAGGTAAACAGGAACGCAGTCGATGTGAGGATGGTCGAAGGAGTCCAGCATGTCCCGCATCCGAAGATAACGGACAGCAAAACGCTTCGATCTCATGTCCTCAGGTCCGATGCTCAAGAGATCAAAGGCATGAAAGTGATCTCCCACTGCTTCACCGTCCAGGATGAAGCTGCTTTTGTAGTTCCTCGCGCTTTGGAGGATGGATTCTGGAACCGCCGTGGGAAAGCCCAGACGATTGATACCAGTAATCGTGTCGCCGTCCTTTTTGAGGAGGAGCCGGCGTCCATCGATTTTCTCCTGCATCCAGTATTCTGAGTTGAGTAGGATGTCGTTGAGACAGGTTTCCGACAAAGGGTTAAGCAACTGACACTGAATACCGGAGTGTTTGGTCGGTGATGTCGGTGGAAGAATCTCGCCAGCGTCATTGCCAGGAAGGTAGCCTTTGGAGGTCTTTTCGTGAATCAGCCTGTCGTAGATCCGTTTGGCTTCTTCATGGTGGACAGGGCTTGGGTTTTTTGTGCCAGTGCTGAGGGTTGAACCACGACGGCCATAGGCAAAGTGAACCATGAAGCCTTCGCCTTGTGGACGGATGCTGGCCTGATACACTTTGTCAGATGAACCCTCGCGATAATAAAGGGTGATGGTTTCCATATTGCTGAAATGAAAGGAGCCGGACCATCCACAAAGGGACAATCCGGCTCCTGGGTTTTGTCGTTGGGGATTGGGCTAGTAGCTGTAGGGGTCTCGTCGGCTGCTTCGAACTCTCATGGCAAGAATGCTGCGACCAATGAACACCATACCCGACACCAGAAGGATGCAGAGCAGGATGGACAACGGGAACAGGATGAAGTTGCTCATGGTGAACGTGAGCAATCCAACCCAGCCTTTGAGCTGTTCCAGCGCCAACGTGACCAGAGGAGCCACGATGACGACAGGAACAGCAATGGCGATGGCGAGGCGGGCATTCATTTTGACGAACTCCCGCAACTGTCCTGATGGAGACAACCAGTGCTCCAGTGTGGTGACAATGAACCGAATCACCTCCGCAGCTCTTTCGATGCCGTTGAGGTGTGGGAGTTCATGATCAACCACAGGTGCCGGTAGCGGTTTAGGCTGCCAGTGTCGTGTGAACATTCTCTTCAGTCGCTTGGGCCATGTGGGGCTTACGACCGTTGAGGGATGCTGGGGTGGGAGTTGATCCTCCTCCCATTCGTCGGGTGAATGTGTCATAGAAGTGTTTGCGGGTTTTGGAACCAAGAGCGGTTCCGAGGATGAGCAGGAAGGCACAGCCGACAGCCAAGGAGCCAGCAGCGATCTGCCAGCGGTTGAGGCTTTGGGTTTGTGCCGTGAGTTTGTGCTCCAGCGAGTCGATCTTGAGCTGCATGACAACTTGCGGATCGGGCTTGGAGGAAAACCAGCCTGCATGTGCTGATGGTGAGAACATGAGCAGACCGATGATCAGTGTGAGGATGTGTTTCATAGGGGTGTTGGGGTTAGTGCCATTTGCGGCATTCATTGAAGAACTCACATGAGGAGCAATGCATCCCAGGCGAAGGAATGAAGTCCTGATGTTGGAGTCCGTTGATGTAGGCTTCCATTTGGCGGAAAAGCCTTGTTTCTTGATGCTGGCTCATGGGCGGCATCGTGGTGATGACGACCTTGGGGTTTTTGAGTTTGACCAGGTGATGAAGGGCCATGCCGCTCTCCTTGTTTCCGGTGTTGTGCCGGTAGAGGATGGCGTAGCCGGTCGTCTGGATCTCAGTAGTATGAGCGACCTTGTCTGCGTTCGGGGTCGTGGCAGAGGTCTTGTAGTCGATGATCTGCCGGCGTTGAACCAAATCAAGGATGCCGATCAACCTGGGTAAACCATGGTTGACCAGATCAGCCTCGACCGGGACTTCGACTGCATCCGGCTTCATATCGGCCGGCACATGGGATTCCCGCAGGTAGGTGTCGATCAAACGCCAGCCCGTCGTCTTTTCGACTTCTTCTTCACCAGGCTCCCATTTCGGAGTGCCTTCAGAAGAATCAGTCCAGGCTTCGGTATAGGCGTCATGAGCCTGTTTGAGGGTGAGCGGCTTTTGGAGCCACCGTGCTTTGTTCCACATCTTTAAAACGGCGTGAACCGAATTGCCGACGTGGAGCGAGGGTGTCTTGGGTTTGGTGAGCTTGAGCACGTAGCGGAAATAGAACTTCAGCCGGCATTGCAGAAAGAGGGACAGGCGCGAGGCCGATACCTTTTCCTGCAAGCCGGTGATGATGTACTTCTCGCTGGGCTCTATGGGTGGAGCTTCAGCGAGTGTGTTCATGCTGCTAGGTGGTTGGTGGGTTCTTGTTGCCGCCAGCGTGTTTGCCGAGGTGCAGGTTTACCGGCTTTCACCAGCAAATCCTCGATCAACTGGGACGCTTGCATCTTGTTGAGCTGCTTCACGCCGACACCGAAGAGCTGCTGGGACAGATCTTCGGCTACCTGCTTCGTGATACTGGGGTTCTCGTTGACGATGCGAAGGATGAAGCCCTTCTGGCCGCCTGTACAATTCCAGGCATCACCGGCAGGTTTGACCTGCTGGTTCTGTCCGTTGGTGTACTGACGACCATTACCGTTGAGCTGGTAGGTGCGGCCGTTGTTCTGCTGATGACCGTTTTGGGTAGGACGGTCATTTGTGGCAGGAACAAAGCCCGGATGCTGGATTTCCTGATCGACGGAGGTCTGCAGGAGCTGATAAAGCTTCTGAAGTTCCGATTCGACCTGGGTAATGTCTGTCAGCTCGATCTCAACAGAAGCCGCAAAGCTGTGGCTGCTGTATTGAGGGAGACCGATTTTTTTGCTGTAGCTGGTACTGAGCTTGATGGCCATAATGTTGTCTGTGGTGGTGGTATGAGGGCACGAAAAAAGCCAGAGCTTGGGGCCCTGGCTTGTTGCGTGAATTGGGTGCTGTTTGCTGTTCTAAGCCGCTTTTGACAGCTCAGGACGTGGTGGTGGTGTGGTGTCCGCTTCTCTGAGGGTGGTCGCTGTAATCCATCCAGCTGAGCCTTGAAGCGATTGCCGAAGAAGAACGTCCACGAGTTTGGTCATGTGGATTTTCCGGCTTTTGGCTTCATGGTAGAGAACGGACACAAGGAACCGACAGATGAGCGGTGAGTAATGACGTGGTTTTTCCATTTGGTGAGGATCAACGCGATCATAATACTATACCCTCTTCCCCTCTGATTCGGCAGGGGGGGGGCTATTCGTGTGGCGGCATGGCACCTGAATCAGCAGCTGTGGCTGACTTGACCGCCTGAACGAATTTTGCGGACATCCACTTTTTCACGAATGGATACAGCATGTAGCCCAGAACAAAGATGCCGAACCAGACGTACAGGGGAGGCACCAAAGTCATCGCTGCGAGGCAAACCCAGAGTGTGGTGGCTTTGGGATGCCCGTTGAATGCGTTGACGACAAGGTGGATGATCACCACGTAATTGAACCCATACAGCAAGAATTTGTACAGGTTCGTTACGGTGAGAGTGCTTGCCCCATTATCCAGCTGCACCGGCGTCAGAATGGGCACATCAGACTCGAACGTTCTGAGAAAGTTCGCGATGAAGATGCAGTAGATGGCCAGAGCTCCGAGCCACTTGGTTTTGGCAGGGATATTTGCGATGTCGATGGAGGTGAGGTTCATTTGCTTGAGTTGTGGTTAGGGTTTGAAGCGTCTGGGAGGAATCCCATGCTCATTTTGCTATACCGACAACGATCACGTTTTTGAGGGAGGGGGGGGAGAGAATCCAAGTCACGATCACTTGATGTCGTTGATCTTCCTTTCCATCTCATCGAGCTTCCGCTTCACCTCTTCGAGCTTGTCGAGGACCGCTTTGATTTTGAAGACTGAAACCAGCCAATCTCTGAAATATCCAAGGATTGCACAACTGATGCCAACAACGACGCCCACGCAGAGGACGATACCCAAGTCCTGTCCCCAACTGCTTGCGATTAAGCCAAAGATTTTCATGGTGGTTAACGGTAAGAATATTGAACAGAATCAGCCCATCATTGGCCTTGGTAGATAGCCTCCGCGTAGGGCATCAAATACGTGACTCCCTGATAAATCTCGGTCTTCGGTGCCTGTGAGGTGTCGTTCGAAGGCTGGGCGAATGGGGAGAGCAGAACGCCGAGATCCTCCATAGTTGCTGAACCACCCTGAATCGGAGTTTGCCAGCCCTTGTCGAGAACGATGGTGCTAAGGGAAGACGGCTGCTGTGCGAGTCCATTGAAAGACTGGAAAGCAACAAAAACGGCAAGAAAAAGGGATCTAATAGTCATGGCGGCAAGATTCAAAACTCGCCACCAAGAAGGCAGGATCTAAGAAATCCTGCCATGGTGGCCGGAGAGTTAAGAAGCCGCGCGAACACGACCGCGACGGCCTTTAGCCGCGAGGCCTGGACATAACCGCCGCCTCCCGGCCATTATTCATGGTCTGGAAGCGACATGTTTCCGGCACATGTCCGCCGGTTCGTGCGAGGTTCTTAAGCCCCGGTTCAGGTCTCCCTGAACTGTTCAAATGCTAACGGGGAGATTGATGCAGTAAAGAGGAAACTGGAACACGAAGGATACCGAGGATGTCATTACCGTGCGTGCCGCCATGGATGAGGAATTCATTCTGAACGATTCCCGAGTCCAAAACCACTGGGGCTTGAACGGTTAAATACTTTCGGAATTTTGTCGATCCTCTGCTTGGGCGCCATGTTCAATTCCCCAATCGTGCCGAAACCCACACACCCAGCCATTGACGCGAATAACACGCAGCAGGAGCCATTCAGCATGAGTTTGGCATAATCTTGGGTTGTTCGTTACGGCAGCTCGTGCATGGAGCTGCAGCAGCGCTTATGAAAAGCGCTGCTGCTGCAGTTCCACACACTGCACCAAATGAATGCAGAACAAGTGCAGCAGTGAAAATGGCTGCTGCTGCACTTCGTCGGAATGTCGGTTGTGGGACTGGTATCATTAGCGGTCAAAATCGGTTGAAATAGCCGTTTGCCCCTGCCCTTTCCATGTATGCCCAACCAGAGACTTCGGCACGGTGCAGGCTCATTCAAAACGTGACATCCGGGCAGTCGTTCAACGAACACCCGGATGTTTGCTGTTTGGGTCAGACAGGTGGACTTGGAAATCCTGTGCGCCCCATGCTTGGTCAGTTCTTTTCACGTCCGCTGGACGGATGGGTCATGGCTTGATCATGCTCTTTTCCGGGAAATCGAACTTCTGGAGGTCGTCCTTCGGGTAGATCTTGGCGGACTTGTGCTCTCCCTGGCCAAACACCACGATCACCCGCTTCCATTTGCCAGGTCCTTTCTTGATGGCCTGGGGGATGCCAAAGTAGAAACTGTATTTTTTGCCAGCTTCGAAGGTGGCGGGACGTGGAACCGTGCCACCATTGCCAGCGTTCAGACTCGAAGGTTTGTTTGCGGTGAAGACGAGTTTTCCATCGGCACTGTAGAAGTAGGCTTTGACATCAACTCCTTCCGATGGCGTGGCTGGACTGGCCGAGACCTTTGCCTCAATAGCTTCCGTTCCATTAAGCCACGCCCCATCGACGTAAACGCTCGCCGTGGAAGAGCTCACCAGATCGACCTGAAAGTGAGATTGAGATTGTACCGGCGGGGATGGAGACTGAGCCGTGGCTGCCAAAGGGGCAAGAAACAGAGCGAGAAGGGGAAGCAGTGTTTTCATGGATGATTTAAAGACAATCGTATGATGTTTACTCAAAATTTTATCTTCATTCAAGGTAAACCGATGGTCTAGCTCTTTATTTTAACCCGTAGGTGCGTGACCTATTTTTTCGATTACGGCCTTCTGCGTTTCTTATTTTCCGCCCAGGCGCGACTCAAGGAACGCGTGGCATTTCACTCCCAAACCGCCCCAAAACTCGCTACTTGGATGGAAGCTAACCTCCCGCAAGGCGTTACGGTCTGTCGACTGCCCGCAGCCCATCATCGCCGCTTTTGCTCCCAATGAGAGCTGCTGCATTTTGAGGGCATTGTCAGTTCTTGCCGGCAGGAAATGGCATCCGTCTTTTTCTATGATCCTCGCCGACCATTTTCATGAACTTGATGGAAATCCATCGATCCAAAGAATCAAGTGAGGCGACAGGCCCCGTGAGTTGGATTTTACCATCGTTCACCGCCGAAACCTTCACTCCCTTTATCATGTCCATCTCGTTCTGTTTGATGGCTGAGGTCGCGTAATCCATGGTGACGTTTTGTGCTTTCGGCACTTCAACAAACGCGTCAAGAAGTGCCGGACTCAGGGAATACCACCGCGAATCTGGACGAGGCGGAATGCCCAGGTAACGGAATGTGATTTTGAAGCCATCGAATTCTAAACCCGCTCTGTGGTGTTCTCCGATCCACATCAAGATGAGTCCTATCGGTGAGCCTTTTGGAGCGTTAATCTTGTCATCCTTGGTTGAGTGGTTGCCTCTGCTTCCTTCAAATGAGGTTGAAGTCAGAATCAAAAGCCGTTCGGGCTCAGGCAAAGACGCGGCAAAAGCAGCCAGGTCTCGTTTTAAATCCTTCGTGATGAGAACACTGTCGCCATTAAAGGGCTCCAGCAGAACAGAGGCGAGCGAAGGCTTGGCTGGTTTTACCAGAGACTGACTATATCCAGAAGTCATCGCAAAACCAAACGCAAGAATGAGGAGAGCTTTCATGGGCTGCTTTTTATCGGAATCAATGTCAGGACTCAAGGGCGATCCTTCAGTTTATGGTGGCTGGGATTGATCGGTGATGCTAAAGCGAATCCTGATATGCCCAATCAACGACAATCCGGAACCAAACTCGCAGGAGCCTACATCAGCGGCGAGAAGGATAAGGCTCTGGCGGAAATCGCTTCTCTCAAGGGCTACAGCAACAAGGCTGATTACATCCGTTTCCTCTTTGATGAGGCAATCGCGGAAAATGAACGGGCGCACAAAAAGGCAATAGGCGCAGCGAAACAAAAAGTGCCGCTAGGTAGTAGGATTAAAAGCGACTGAGATTGGAACCCGAAATCCGACCTTGTTCTGCAATTTGAAGACAGTGGCCAGCTGCAACTTTGGAGCGGCTTGGTAAGAATACACGACCGCATGCTTGGCGAAGCGCTCCTGCTGCATGCCATGTGCGGTCTCGACACGCTTTCGAATGGACTCCGAGGCTTCACCGCCCTCGCGTGACGCCAGGGCCTTGAAGTCAATGAGCGGGACCTCAACATGGAGATCGATGCGAGCAAGCAACGGCTAATACGCTGACGATAACGTTAATTAACGCTCGATCCGCATCCCCCGCACGAGCCTCAACCAAGTCCTAACTTCCCTTCAGCGGCGTCAACGGCGATCTAAAGCACACCTCCTTGTTTTGATTTGCACCGCCTTTACCCATCAAAACTACCCATCTCTTGACTTCATTCAATCGCATTCCTATGGGCGTTTTTTCTCCGAAAATGAATGTAACCCATAGTGTTCCGGCAGCCTCCGAAATCGGCGCATCAATTACAACATCTTTGCTTATAAATAAGCAACGCTTAGTAGCTATAGGCGCCATTAAGGTCCTAACAGGCCTCGCCAAATAATCCGCAGGCATCTTGCCAATCCATGATTCTTCTATGACGTACTTACCGAATCCAATATTCCGAGGCAATCCTTCTACCTTCACAATACCTATCCATTGGTACTTGTCGACATTTCCCACAATCTGCTTTAAGTCGACCTCACGCTCTTCAGCATGCGCGGACAGATTTACCAAAACAAGCACGATGAAAAGCATTCTATAAAATCGCATATAATTCGCAAAAAAGGGTTTTTATCGAGGTTGACTATGGTCTTTTCATTCCATCATCTAGCATTTTTTGGATCTCCGTTTTGGCCGGAACCATATTCATCTTGTTCTCCATGGGCGTCGGCCTTTGTTCTTGCTTCCTTATGCTCCAAACTGCGGTCTCCTTGTCTTTGCAGGTGGATTTTTCCCATTCCTCGTAGGCCTGATTTTGGGCTCTGAATGAAGTATCCATCCAATCCTTTCCAGTCCACGTCCCAAAAAAGACGCACCCGCATTTTGACCTACCGATGACCGTGTACGTGTAGATAATAGTTTCTTGCGGCGCGTTCTGGCCGTCCTCCGGCACAGACAACCCGACAAAGTCGTGGAGATTGGGCGCACTATTTCTGTCGAAAACATAAAGATTGCGATTGGAACCTGGATCCGCATCGCGGGCTAGCCAGACACCAAGATCGGCTGTATAATACCTGTACCCGTAGTTATACCATGTCGTTTCGAAGTCGCGGAATTGACCATGAAAGAGAAAGTTCCACTCGAAATTAGAATTCGAAATAGGTATAAATTCCGAGGTTTGGAATTGGGTTAATCCAAATGAACTATAGTTATAACGCTCCTGCACCACGCCCTCGTCATTAGTGATTGCGATTGGGTCGAAGTAATCCATTAGACAGTAAAGATTTGCGCCCTCATGATCGAGGCGCAATAATTCATCGCGGTGCCCAGATCTCATGCCCCAAAAAAACCGTCGCTTTGGTGAGTCACCATCATCGATTCGCTCCTCAATGCACTTCCAAACGTCATTGTAAAAGTAATGAAGCAGCTCGCCAGCAGATTCCGTGATGGTTCTACGCGTGAATCCATCGTAAGAATAGCGCGCAACTTCCTCCGTTGTTTGGGAGTCACTGACTTCCACGAGCCGGTCCCAAGCATCCCATTTCATTGTGTAACCTCTCGACCAATCTCCGTTCTTGTCAGGAAGCACAGCCGTCATGTTCCCATTAGGATCGAAGCTGGTTCCCGCCGCGATACCACTCAAATTAACAATCTGGTTGTTTAGGTTGCTCCGACGGGGCTGTTCGAGTATCGATAGACCATTTTCGTCTCGTTCGTAATTCCGCCAATTGCCAATGGAATCATAGGCAAACAATTCGCCCATCTCGGGAATAGACGAGATGGCCGTGCGGTTGATGTTGAGGTTTCCTTGGTCAGCGTGCGTGACTTGACCAAGTCCATCATATCGATAAAACTTGTCTTGCTTCGCGGTGGCGGGTGCCGCCAGGTCTTGACGCCATAACCGACGGCTCGCACGGTCGTAGCCATATTGAATGCGATCAAGCATAGTGATCGCATCTCCAGCTAGGTTGTTCCAGCACATTTCTACCGTACGACCAAAGCGGTCGTAGCCCGAGTAAATATCGCCGGAATCCCCTACCGGTGCGTCAGCAGCCTTGATATATGTAAGCTCAAGTTGCGGCTGCGGCATTCCCAGACGCAGGAACCGTCCTACCCCCATCCAAGCAAAGGTGGCGAGAGCCGCAGATTCTCCAGCAATTTGTGTTTGCGCCATTCGATCGAGGCGATCATCTATGCCACCTGTTTCGCCGTAACTGATGTTAATGGCCGCACCTGAAGGATATGTGAGACTGGTGCGGCGTGTAGTATTGGCGCTGCCATTCAAATAGGTATAGCCGACCCGAGGGGTTTCGGCATCAACTGCACCACTGTGGCTTTGAACGTCAGAGATCAACTCGCCGAAAGCGTCATATTGTTGAATCACTTGATTTACGACAACTCCAGAGCCCACGGTAAAATTGTCATAACTGGTAACGCCAGTAACGAGCCCTCTTGCGTCGTAGGCAGTGCTAATGCGGCGTATCGCCCCATCAACTGAAGTTCCCAACGTCACAACCCGATCTTCCAAAATGCGGCCTAGTTTGTCGCGATCATAGACATGAGTGTTGCCATTCGCATCAATGATTCTGGCATTTCGCCCCTGGCGATCGTAGTCGTAACTCAAGCTCTGCAGGACGGTGCCGTCCAATGCGATATCTCCTGGATAGATCTTTGCAGTCAGCAAATCGCTACGCGCCACGCCACTTGCCCCCAGCGTGGTGCCATAAATCCACCTTGTAACCTGATCTCCAGTGATGATGTTCATGACAATCTGCCGGCTGATCCCCCCATCGGGAGCATATATAAACTGCGTGGTCCGATTTGACGAGCAGTCGGACTCTTCCGCATTGGCCACAACGTTTTCAATAATTTGGATTTTCCGTCCCAGGCAGTCCATCTTCGTCTGGGTCACCTTTCCGTCTGAAGCGACCGTTTGTGCGGGCTGGCCATCTTGAGCGTATCCGATACACGAAACCAAAACCGTGTCCGAAGGCGTGGGCGCTAAGAGAGGGCGCATTAGTTCTGCACCGCCGTTGGTACCATAATTTGCTTGATAGCGTAGTCGCCCAATTGGATCGGCCCATTGGGCGACATAAGTCAAACGCGCAAGAGGCTCCATGCCATTTGGTCCCCTTAACGGCCCGGTACCTGTCGCGCCAAGAAACCGCTGTCGGTTTGTGGTGAGCAACACGTTACCGGCCTCGTCATAAACACTCTCCTTTTGCTCAATGACTATATCGTCGGCAACATCATTATCGTTGCCGCCTAGGTCGCCTGTGGGCGGATAAGCCACATATGTGAAGGTGGTGCGACGCAGAGTGTCGAACTGGATCTTATTGTAACCGTTGAAACCGGGGCGCACCGTCTTGATCAACAAACCACGTGGATCATACCAAGACTCAGTATTTAGAGGGTAGGTTAGATTTCCGGTGGCTTGGTCTACACCGAATTTTTGCTGGAGATAAACACGATTCAATGCATCAAACATTGTTGCTTGATAAGCGGTGCGGTTCGCGTCATCTACCAACGTGTGATAGCTCGTCACTTTGACCGGGTTGTCCTGATTGTCATAATCGGTGGCCTGAATGAGGCTACGAATGCCATCATTGGTCGTGCTGAGGACGAGGCGGCCGCGGAAGTCATAGTCGTAGGTGATCATCCATTCGTCCCCGCTCGCAGAACTGAATGGGCGTTGCTGCTGGATGAGGCGGCCAGGGTTGTCCGCTTGCCCGTCGTCATAGGTATTGATAAGAGTCTGCACCATGTTGTTGCCGCTGGAGGGGCCGCTACCTGCCGGATTAGCTTCGGTGGCTCCCGTATCATTCGTTCCCACCCAAATTTCAGTCACCAGACTACGCGCATCCAATACCTTCCGGGTAATCGTCCCGCCTGGGCTCACGCTCTGGTTGCGACGATCTTGAGTATCATAGCCACAACTGGCTTCTAGATAGTGGTCATTCTTGAATCCAAGCAATGGATTCTCATCCACTTCACGATCAGACGCCGGGACGGTGTGGTAAGAGCAGGTAGCCAAAAGGAGGGAGGTGTCCGAATAAATTTTGCGCGTCCACTTTGTCCAATTAGACTGCGGAAAGCGGTCAGCACCATCAATTTTATCTCCTCCGGGGTTGGAGGACCGGATGACATCCGTAATCTGATTGCTCAGGTTCCGCTGAGTGATGCTAACGGGACCGAGAGTGCGATACCCGTCGCCCACCGCATAACCTTGGCTAACCCAGGTCTGACGGCGTCCGTCCAAATACACCCGGAATATTGCTGAGCGCACTAGTTTGGAATGGCCTTCGATGTCGCAAAGATGTATGGGACCGAGCTCTTGCAGATTGCGTCCCAGCGAGTCACATTCAAAATCGCTTATAAGATGATAGCCACCATCGGGAGGGGTGCTCCAACCGTCCGGAACGACACTGGAAGTCATACGCTGCGTATCCACATCGATAATACGTTGCCACAAACCGCCACTTATTGGATCGAAGATTTGGAATGCCAGCACACCCAGCTCATCTTTCTGCCATTCGGTGTTCCCAAAGAAGTCATAGCGCTCCACCTGAGTATATGCACTTCCCGTTCCGTGCTCTTCAGTCACGACAACAGGCAATGTGGTGGTCTTTTGCAAGGGGCGCAGACTATCGTCAATGCGCCATTCGTAATCATAGCTGGTAGTGGAGGGATCGGAGCCGCCGCTGGCGTCACTGCGGTATTCTGTGCGTGATGCCGTGCGATACACAGTGGTGTCACCCACTGAGTGAGAACTGTATGTCAACTGATAGCTTTTGCTGAAGATTCCCCCCGTTCCCTTTTGGACGCCTTCCCATTGCACATACCCTGGAGCGGAATCAGTGCCCCCACCGCTCATGGGATAATATGCCCAGCGTTTGATGAGGCCCTGATCCCCGTTCAGCACAACATAAATGTTGTCCGATGAAGTTACAGGCTGCGTAACGCTGGCAATCGCATCCGCACCGCATCGCAGAACAGGATGATAATTCTCGTCATACTCCGAGTACTCCATCGTAGAAACTCCAGTGCCAGTGAAGATTTTCAAAATGGGCTGGTTGACTTCATTGTAATAAACCGTCTGCACGCTGCCATCCGCTGTGTTCTTGATGCTGCGTCTGCTCCAATTCTGGCCGGTACCGTCACTTTTGAGGCGCTCATAGGTGGTAGTGAGTGTGCCTCCCCGTGCTTGCCAGACAGTGATGCGTCGTTCCGGATCATACTGCCGGTATGAGGTTGCAAAAGTCGCAAGGAGGCTGTCCGGGGACACAACCGGATTTTCCGGCGGATAGCCCGCAGCCACCATGCGGGAGTAATCCTGAGGATTCAGAGTGAAGCGTAGTCCGTACTTAAAACCTGTTTCTGAGTCCTCCGTATAGTACCGGTAATAGGTGGTGTAAAGCGACTCCCACTCGCTGGTTTGTATGTTGTAAATGGCTTCAGACGCGGTTTTGAGGTCGTTCAAATTTCCAGTGCTGTCTGTGCCTGTGTGATAAGTGTAGAGCCAGCGCCTCACAGGCTGCGTCACACCATCGCGCGAAATGCGCTTCTCAACCATCACATAGCGCCCTGCATGCGCTCCGCTGGTGGCGGAAGTGTAAATTAAACTGGCATTGTGCTGTGTTCCTGGAAGGCTGCGAACTAGAGAGATGAGCTGCTGGCTCCCGTTATAAGTGGCGACGGTCTGAGTACCGTCTGGAGCGGTCATCTGCTTTAATTTGCCCGCTAATCCGGCAAGGGCGTCCGGACCATAAAAAAGCCAGGAGCCGCCGCTAGGCTGGATGACACGATAGCCGTCTGATGCGATCGCGAGAAGACGCCTTGTTCCATACTCGCCTTCATATTCTTCGGAATCAGTGTTCCAAAGCCACCGGGTCGTAGAGCTCTGGCTTTCAACCATGAACACTTCACGAGACATGTCGTCCACCATCACGGTGCCGAAACTTAAATATGGAACTGTGGTGACAAACCAGCTATTGCCATTTGGTCCAAAGGAGTTATTACTGGAACGGGCAACAAACTGAATTTGGTGATTTAGAGCTGTTGCCAACCCCTTTCCAGCGAGAGAACCACTAGGAAAAACTGAGATAGAAAGCATTATGATGAAATGTTAAAGGGTGAGTGTAGCAAAACTTACCTTCGTCACGGTGGCTTTTGGCCTTAACAGCCGTCCTCACCTTCTCCGTCTTCACCAGAATCCGGAGTGTACGGGTCGGTGTCAGGGTCTGTATCCGGGTCTGAATCCGGGTCTGTGTCTGGATTTGGCTCTGGGTCTGGATCGCCTGATGAACAGCTACCCGAACTATCCGTATCTTTTCCACCATCATCTTCGTCTTCATCCTCTGGGGGCGTTGGCGGAGTCGATGGCTTGCAAGGATCTTCAGGGACAGGTTTGTCCGGATTCGTAGGGTCGTCTGAACCGTCGGGCATATGATTTCCTCTTGGCTAAAGTTAAATTTGTATTAAGCGTATATCACACCGGAACGGGCACAATTTGACAACATAAATTTTTCTCTTTCTTTCTTTCCTAAGAATTGGCCTTTTAATTCGATGCGCTGTCTTTCGAGCCTCTACGTTGGCGTTTCTATAATTTCTCTCTGCTTATCGCAAAACTTCCTTGTATTGCGGTCGGCTGCATGAAAAAATAATACAAGACCCCATCACTAGGGAGCTGGCAGCGACCGCTTTGCTCCCTCAAGAGGTCGCTGCATACGCTTAACGGATTTTGTTTATGCTGCCTCCCTAGGTATGGCACCCTATTTTAGTAATTTCTGAGCCTCCAATAGCTTGACCGATAAAGCCCAAATTCGAACGCTTGCACCTTCAAAATGAGCGAAATAGAACCTTATACCAAAGCTCCGCCGCGATACGGTTCTAGGTCCGAATCTATTGCCCCTTTTGCATTACCGACCAAACTCATTTTATGCAACAATCAGTCCCCCGGGGACGTCGCCATGCTAACGGCGGCCGTTCGTGATTTGCACGCCAGCTACCCCGGGCAGTTTCTGACAGATGTGCGCAGCGAATGCCCAGATCTCTGGCAGTACAATCCTTACCTGACCCCCCTTAGCAAGGAAGACCCGACGGTGCGTGTCATCCATTGCCGTTACCCGATCATCAATTATAGCAACGAACGTCCGTATCATTTTCTTCACGGGTTCATCCACTTCCTCAACCGCGAACTCCGGCTGAGCATCAGGCTGCGGGCAATCAGGGGCGATATTCACCTCAGCGCGGAGGAACAGCAGATGCCCTCAGCCGTGGCGATGATGCTTGGTAAAGAACTGCCTTTTTGGGTCGTCTCCGCAGGAGGAAAAACAGACTACACTGTCAAATGGTGGAGCACAGAGAGATTTCAGGCGGTGGTGGATGCTCTGCGTGGGAGGGTGTTGTTCGTCCAAGTCGGACTCATCGACCACCATCACCCCATTTTGCGAGACGTGATCGATTTGCGGGGCAAAACCAGTCTACGCGAACTGGTCCTGCTGATCCATCATGCACAGGGCGTACTCTCCCCCGTCACAGCCGCCATGCATTTGGCGGCCGCCATACCGGTTAAGACCGGCGCTGCCAAACGTCGCCCCTGTGTGGTGGTGGCCGGAGGACGGGAGCCCCCGCACTGGGAAAGCTACCCCAATCATCAATTCATTCACACTGTCGGCATGCTGAGTTGCTGCGAAACCGGTGGCTGCTGGCGCAAACGCACCGCGCCTCTCAATGATGGCGACAAGCGCGACCTACCTGAAAACCTCTGCCTACAGGTGATAGACGGTGCGCTGCCACGCTGCATGGCAATGATCAGTCCAGATGAAGTGGTCAACCGCATCGAAGGCTATTTCAACGGCGGAATCCTTCGGTATCTGCAACCTGAAGAAATACATACGATCACGCGGGCAGGTATCTGGCCCAATTAAATTAATCAAATTCATGAATGCAAAACGTGCACCCAAGCTTTTCATCGGCCCTTGGATCGGAGAATTTGGCGTTGAGTTGCTACGCTGGCAGAGCATCGCTCGCACATTAGCGCTGAGTCGTGAGTGGGCGGAGGTCATTGTAGCCACACATCCGGACCGCTTTTTCCTCTACGAGGATTTCGCTAACAAATTTATTCCTTACATACCTCGAACCATCCACACAGTCGGCTTTTCATGCGTTGGACATCAAGGTGAAGAAGTACATTCACGGTACATTGACCTCAGCGCAGGCGACATCTGGTTAAATCCCAAGATCACCGATAATTCGGTGCCAGCCTTTCATCCTGTTGCAGGGTGCAGAGCCACATTCCGCAATTTTGCTCAAAAATCCTCTAAACCCAGGCATCGCTTCGATATCTTGATTCACGCCCGCGCTACACCTAAGTCAAATCAACAATATAAAAACTGGCCGGTGCGAAATTACAATGCATTGGTTGAGGCCCTTCCGTCAAATCTCAGAATCGCAAGTGTCGGAGCTGTCGATGGCGCGCATAAAGTCAAACGAACAGAGGACCTTCGTGGAATTCAATTAAAAGAATTGGCCGAACATTGTGGCGCCGCCAGCCTAATGATTGGCCCGTCAAGTGGCACGATTCATTTTGCTTTGCATTGTGGCCTGCCCGTTGTGACCTGGCTTCAAGAAGACGAACGTTACAACTATTTTCCGCAGTGGAATCCTTTAAACACTCCACTTTGCTGCATGCATGGCTGGCAACCATCTGCGCAGATTGTGCTTCACAAATCCCTGGAAATGCTTCGTTTGCTTGAAGGGGCCAGATCTCCAGTGGAAATGATCATAGTAGGCTCAAAGCGCAGCGGACATCATGCTCTAATTGAATGGATCTCAAAATTGATGCCGCACAACAAAATCCAATTATGGAACGATTGCTCTAGTGATGACCACTCTTCTTTTCCATATGAGTCCAGCGAGCTTCCCACAAAAAATGCATACCCAAAAATGCTACATGCACACAATGCATTCAACACTGTTTTTGAGTTTAATACCGAAGGTCGTAGCCGCGTTAGGTTCCTCAGTTTCGAAGGCATCCGTTTGTCTTCTCTGGCCCGGCTCCCAGAATGCCGTTCAGCTAAGCGAATCGTCATTGTGATTCGGGATGTTGCTAATACAGCGGCCAGCCTGAAGCGTGGAATTCCTTGTCTTGAAAAAAAGGGATTCCTTCATCCTGATTTCACTCATTTGCTCTCGGGGGTTAAAGAGTATCTCATCGAAGCCCTGGGCTACTCAACGCAATTGTCTTCCCTCGGATCCAAAGTGCTTTTTGTAAGTTACAATCGTTGGCATGTCGATGCAGCTTATCGCTGCCAAATAGCCTCAACGTTAGGGCTTGGAAGGCGAGATGCTCTACGAGGAACAATGTCCACATTTGCTCATAAAAGTGCATTTCAGGATTCTAGCTCAGCAGCTGAAAGCCTTAACACGCTCGACCGCTGGTCACATTTCGCGGGAAATCGACACTTCTGGAATTTGGTCTGCGATTCGACAACCCACGCTATGGAAAATGCATTTCATAAAACAGCAATGCCCACCTATGCAAATTTTCCGGCCCAAAAGTGACTTTAATCTGGCATTCATAAGATCGACAATTTTAAGAGTCATGTAGCACCTTCACAATATGAAAACGAGGAACGAGCTTGCTAGCCTATTTCGCGGGGTTGGCGCAGAGTTAGGTGTCGCTGGAGGTGCGTTCTCTTGTGTTATTGCGAATCATTGCAGCGTTCTTTACTCAATTGACCGTTGGAGTGATCATCACGACTTGAAGGAATATTTTCAAGCTCTCAATAAAATAAGCGCCGCATCACAAAAAGGGGGGGCCAGAACAGTTGTGATTCGATCATTATTTTCAGAAGCCGTAACATTGTTCCAGGAAAATTATTTCGACTTCTTATACATTGATGGTTATGCCCATGGCGGACAGGAAAACGGCAAAACACTATACGACTGGTGGCCCAAGCTAAAACCTGGAGGCATACTCGCAGGCCATGATTATCACCCACGCTTTCAACCGACTATTGACGTGGTGGATAATTTTGTCTGCCACTACTCTTTGCAACTTCAATTGACAATTCACGATACTTTTCCGAGCTGGTGGGTTCAGAAGCCAATATGATATCCGGCGCTAAGATATTGCAGGCATCTCTTTTTAATATCCACCTTAAACCGACTATAAGGATGTAAATAGCACGTTAAATATTACTCGCCATCAATTAATCATATAACCCCAACAAACCAACCATGCGACTCGGCATCTGTGATTGTAAGAACGGTGATGTGTGCACAAATATTCGCAGCCATCAGCCCTGTTTTATCGGGGGGAATCGGCCCATGAACCAAAGCGCAAGCACAGAAGATATGAACCAATCTGCAATGCATGCACAATGCGTAGTAGAGAAGTTATTTGCTATTATCATTTTGTGTCGCCGGAATGCTTCCCAAAGAAAAGCCTTTGAAACCTTAGTTCATGATCATCTGTGGCAGATATTGGAAATCTCCTCTACTCGCGTATTGTTATCTGTTTTGGATACCTGCGCTGACTTTCTTCATCCACAAGCAATGACAGCTGTGTCTCTGCTCAAAACTGAGCTCATAGCTCAGTCATGCATGCAACCACTGCCAAGTTACGACGTGAAAAGAATTCTTGGTCATGGTCTGCATGCCATCAGCACGAAGCCAGACTTTATTGTGAATTTCTACCGTCGTCTTGCTAGAGATGTAAAACGTTCACCGCTCGTTCTTAACCTACTGCATGAGATTCTGCGACGGATGAGGGATAACGGAAAATGGTCGCTGTCATATTTTGACTTTCTAACGGGAAATCAGGAGGCAGGTGTGGCTTTGTCATTGCTAGAGCCTCGCATTCGCCAACCAAAACTCAGAAGCATCCCGTCAACAGTTATCGGGCGCCTCGGGAACGGTGCCGTCGCGCTTTGCATAGGATGCACCTGCGACAACCTTCCGCAAGCCATGGAATACTCAGGCCAGAAGCAGATATTTGAAGTCGTTGTCTTGGCCGTCGACAAAGTGAACCCCGAGTGGTTGGAGTGGATGCGAATTCTTTCCAAAAGCAAAGTTATTGTGGTTCAATCTTCTGAAGACCGTGCACTTTTGGAGGGCCTATTCCTGCGCTACGACTTCATCGTCGAGGATTTTTGGCTTGATGAGGAGTGGTGCATCGCGGCTTGTAAGTCTAGCGCTTCGCAGGTCTCTGACAAGCCAGCACAAGAATGGATCCGGCCTCTTCAAGTGCGGGAGGCGGAATCACCGAAAACGCCTCATGACTCACAAATGTCGATTCCCAATGAATGCTGGATAGCGTCTGCCACGCAGACTCCATCTTCCTTCGATGTCCTAGGAACCGGTTATTTTCTGGCGAAAAATGTGCTCGGGAGCTATTGCATTCCCAAAGAGTACGCCAACCAATCTGAGGCCAAAAAGTTGAGCCTCGGTGGCATATGGGAGGAGGAGACAATGCATTTCATGCGCCAACAGGCGGGTTCTGGAGACATAGTACATGCGGGAACTTCCTTTGGCGACATGATCCCGGGCTTGTCATGCGTATGCTCCTCGGGTAGCCTCCTGTGGGCTTTTGAGCCAAACTCAACAAGCCACAAGGCAGCTATACTGACGCTGCAGTACAATCAATTGAGTAATGTGATTTTGAGCTACGCAGCTCTGGGTGGGGCGAAAGGATGGGCGGATATTTTGGTTCGCAATCACACAGGGAACACCGTCGGTGGCAGGAGCCGAATTGAACCAGACATTAGTCATCCACATCATCTCATGGATCGAATCGCTGTCGTGGCTCTGGACGAAATTATTCCCCGGCACCGAACAGTTTCATTAATACATCTCGATATTGAAGGCTCGGAACTACTAGCCCTTCAAGGTGCCGTAGAAACAATCCGGGCGCACCATCCGGTTCTAATTATCGAAACAGTGCCAAAGCAACCATGGTTTGAACAAATTATATTAAAGGATCTGGGCTATCGGAAGCTGCGAAAGGTGGATGGCAACACAGTTTTTGTCTGTTCTAGACCCAAATGATATATCTATGAATTGTGATGCTTTGAATCCTAAGGTATATTGGCTTTACGGACTGTCTGGAGCAGGCAAGACAACTTTGATTACCGCCACTGCGCATGCCTTATTCCTGGCAGGCCGACCAACAGTCATTTTGGATGGTGATCAACTACGCTGTGGCATGTGCAGCGACCTGGGTTTTACAATGAGAGATCGCCTAGAGAATGTTCGCCGAACAGCAGAAGTTGCGAAGCTCATATGCAAACAGGGTTATATCGTGATGGTTGCCCTGATGACACCGTCAAGGGCAATGCGGCATTTGGCACGTGCTATCATTGGATCTGAGCGTTTCAGTGAAGTGTATGTCAAATGCGATTTTGAAACTTGTTCGCGCCGTGATCCTAAGGGACTCTACGCTTTGGCCAATGCTGGGAGAATCATTCATTTCCCTGGCAAAGACCTTGTTTTTGAAGAACCCATTTCCCCAGATCTTGTAGTCGATACAAAAATTACTTCACAAGAGTCATGTGTTTGCACACTCCTAAAAGCAATAATCCCGGCACCATTGCAAGAGCATAAATGTGAACAGTTTTAGATTTTTTGGGTTTTGAATTCTCTTAGGTCGTTGGCTTTAAACGCGTATGTTTTTGGAATCCGAACAAATATACTTTATTGGTAAGCGGTACACCAGGCACCCTCCGACCGAGGTTGAGTCATCGATGTCGTGGCAGATGAGCTACGACATCTATGGATACGGCATCGTATGATCTTGAAGACCGACCCCTGTGGCCGCGTTTTCAGGTGGACTCAGGTTGGTTTGAAAGCAAACAACAGCAATTGTCAACGCATGGGAACTTTTGTGTTCTTTACATCAGCATCGTGTTCAACCCTCGTTTGTTGGTTTTAAACTTCTCCCATGAGCAGCCCGATCTATCAGATCTTGGGAGCCCGTTGAAAGCAGGCACTTTGGCAGGAAAATCTATCTGTCGCTTATCCATTAACGTCTTGAGGTCGGAGGGCGGCCCAAAGAGAACAGGCTCGTATGTGCTGGCATTCGTCCGGTTCAATACGTAGATTAGCACTCAATCCTCCCCTGCCCCTATGAAATCCATTCTGCTTTACGTCTGCCTGGTTGTCGGAGCACTGACCTCCTTTGGAGCAGAGACCCCCATCGAAATCAATCTCCTGGATGGATCTCGAATTAAGGGGCGCGTGATGTCTGCTACGCCCAACGAGATCACCTTCATGACAGATTTTGGTGTCTCGCGCATCCCTCTCGAAAAACTGACACCGGAATCGAGGCAGGCCGTGACCATGGGAGCCAAGCCGGACGTGGATGCCCTGCTCAGGAGAATTGCGGAGCTCGAAGCCAAGGTGTCTCAGCTTCAACAGGAAAACGAGTCACTTCGTCGGCAGGCTGTAGCGAGTCCCACCCCTACCTACAGGTCACCATCAGGGGCACAATCACTGACGCCTTCGGGATCGACAACACAACCAGCGGCAGGAGGCAGTTACACAATCAGCTCCACTGGGAAACGCCACAACTCAGGGTGCCGCTATTTTGGCACAGGCAGATCGTGTGGACCAACTGATGGAATCGCATGCAAAATATGCGGTGGCTAATCCTCTTTGCCCTGCTTCTGGGATGTTCGAGCGCCCAAGAGGTAGTTCGAGTCGTCACCTGGAATCTGGAATGGTTTCCAGGGAAGAAGCCGGCTGCGTCTCTGGAAGAGCGTGAAAGGCACTTTTCAGAAGTGGCGGCCGTTTTGCCCCAGATGCATGCCGACGTTCTTGTTTTGCAGGAAGTGAGGAATGATGAAGCTGCTCAACGACTGGCGAAGCTCCTGCCAGGTTTCTCCGTGCATGTGACCAGCAGATTTCCCGACAGCTTCACACACACTCTCGGAGAACAACAGATCACGATTCTTTCGCGTTTTAAAGCCGATGCAGCATGGTCTGAGTCGTGGAAGAGAGGATGGGCCAACGCACCCAGAGGCTACGCCTACGCCAAACTGTTGATCTCTGGGCATCCTCTTCATGTTTACGGCCTGCATCTGAAGAGCAACCTCGGCAACCCTACAGAGAACACGTCCAAGCGGGAAGATGCCATGGAACAGCTTCTGAGCCACATCAAAGCAGAGGTGAAAGAGAATGAGCCCGTCGTTGTCGCAGGAGATTTCAACACATCCAAAGAGCAGGTCAATCTAGCTGGTGATACGACCCTGAGGAAAATTGAGGACGCCGGCTTTTTTTGGCCGTTTGAAGGCATTCCCCCTGAGCATCGCATCACCGTCCCCAGGAAAGGCTCATACCCAGACGTCTGCTTTGACCACATCTTTGTCAGGGGCCTTGGCAGACCTGTTTCTCAGGTGCTGAAAGACACACCTGGAAGCGATCATTTTCCAGTGGTGGTGGACCTTACGTTTGAAACAAAATGAGGATGTCCTTCGGTTTACTATTTTGGGGTCTCACATTTCGCATGCATCGAGCAGACAGGCCGTGAACTTCGCCAAAGGGCTTGCCTCGCCTCCCTCCCAGAGTTTAGTCCAAACCGCGTTCAAAGGAAGCTTGGAAGAGAAGCGCCACCCCTGTCCTCGATCTACTCTTTTGCTTGGCCCCTCGTTTAAAAGTGTCTTCATTTGGGAGGCCACCTTCGTCGAGAACCACAAGTCACAGCCACCCATCATTAACGCTTTGCAGTCGCAACAATCGCCCATTGGCTCCGTAAATTTTTCCTTGCCTCACCATGATCGTATTGCTATGTGCATATCCATCAATACCCGGCACCTCCTACGCAGATTCTTCACAACAATAATTAGATCGGCGCCCCGTTGGACTGTTCACCGCTATGAAGATCGACATCCACACCCATACCCGCAAGTGTAAATCAGGCGACGCACCGACAAGGAATGTTTCTGCACAAGATTTTTGCGAAGCCGTTCTGTCAACAGATGTTAAAATCATCGCAATCACCAACCATAATGTATTCGACCTGCCTCAATATAAAGAAATCGTCGCGGGCTTAGGAACAGAGGCACAGGCGTGGCCGGGGGTTGAACTTGACATACAAGAATCCAAGTCGAGAGGCCACCTACTGGTAATTGTATCGCCTTCATTGGCAACTGAGTTCTCAGCAATTGTTGAACTCCTCACCAAGGAATCAACGCCTGACAATTTCACCATAACAATCGAATCTGTCTTAGATGCATTCGATGAACTTGGCCCGCTCTATGTGGCACATTACAAGCAAAAGCAGCCCAGCCTCTCCGACGAAGCGATTACCACACTACAAAGTAAAACGAGGAATCCATGTGCCGTTATTAAAGAGGTTGCCAATTCAATATCTGCGGGAATTTATATATCCCATGGTCATGCATCAATATATGGCTCTGATCTGCACAACTGGGCCGACTACAAAACCATTTCACTTGATCTCCCTGATCTAAGATTGCCGGTTGAAAGCTTTGAACATTTTTGCCTTTTGCTGAAAAAGGATGCTACGACAATTAACACAATCCTCACCAAAAAAACATGTGAGGAGCTCATTCTCCTTCCATTTGAAGACAGCGCTATACTCAAACTGACCGCGTATAACGATATCAACATAGTATTCGGACCTAAAGGAACGGGGAAGTCTTGCATCTTAAAAGCAATTGCAAAACACTACAACGATAAAGGAATGGCCAGCACTGTCTATGTCTCTGCGAGTGATCGCCTAGAGGAGCTTTTTGACATAAAAGGCAGGAATCTAACAATCAACTTAAACGACTTCGGAATTAATTACTGCACCAACGAAATTAAAGCTATCCGTGAAGCCTCTGAGGTCGCTGTGACAAGCCTGAATAATTACATAGCTCACTTCTCTGCAACTACCACAAATAGAAACGCAAAGAAGATCTTGTTGAAGAATCTCAATCCAGAAGAGGAGACCACTCCCAAGCACGAGTTTACTGAGACACATGATGCCAGTAATAAAACCAATGCGTTCCTACAGTTTATACTGAGCCACAATTCAATTAAAGATGAATTACAACAGGAAGAATTTGACGAGCTTACACGCATCTTGTCCGGCCTCGCTGAGCGACTAAATAAAAGGCAATGGAGTCAGTATTCAACATGGAAAGAGGTCTGCTTTCTCAACTCTGCAATTGACGTATTCCGTGCAGAAATAGCTCGAAAAACGGGGGTTCCTGCCAAACCATCTTCGATCGGGTTCAGAGACTATGCGTTCAACCGGATTAAGATTGAGATTGCCGTTACTGAAATCATCAAAAGCTTTAGTGCGACAATACCCATCTGTGAAGAAATCGTTGGGAGTCTTGGGACAAACAAAGGCGCACTGGAATACCACACAGAATTTAGGTTTCAAACAGGCACCGTAACAGACAGTGCTTTTGGAAGTTTTAGTGGTGCGAAGAAAGGCACTCAAAAATCCTTCGCCAAGCAAATGCGTCAAATTTATAATTGTGTCTACAATGATAATTTGTTCCCCTCGATCGCTGCATTGAACTCAATTGAGGAGATAGAAAACATCAAGACTGTTTATGAACTGCTTCTTTTCAACCGCCGTTTCATGCTGGATGGTCACCATTATACTCCGTCAAGCGGTGAAGCTTCCATGGTTATGTTGCAAAAAGAGCTTGGGTCTGACAAGGATATCTACATTCTAGATGAACCTGAACGGAGTCTCGGCAACGAATACATAAACGACGTCATCGTTCCACTAATCAAAGACCGCGCCCGAGCCGGCAAGAAGATTTTTATCTCAACTCACGATGCCAATATTGCAGTAAGGACACTTCCTTACTGCTCAGTTTACCGCTGTCATGGAAAGAGTGGCTACGGCACATACATTGGCAATCCATTTTCGAACAATTTGGTCAACCCTGACGATCCGTCAGATCAACTGGATTGGAAGAGGGTCAGTATGAGAACGCTCGAAGGTGGTGAAGAAGCATTTGGAGAAAGAGGACTAATTTATGGAAACGATTAAAGCTAGCATTCAATGTAAAGATGAAAAATATTTCATCCAAATAGAATCTGGAGAAGATGGGATCGCTATCCCGATTTCTGAGGACAAGCCTAATGACATCAAGAGCGCGTTTAATAAGCTGATTGCACGCCTCAAAAGTGGAAAATTTCAGATCCAACTCGAAAATGTGCGCGATGACTTATTTTCACAGGTCGCCAATGAATACATTACACAGCTAAATAGTGAGCTAGTGGAGGTCTACGGCGAAATGTCACGTCATGGTTTGGTTTCAGTCGCAGCCGATTAAAATGGGCGGCCTGCAGTATGCAATCGCTGCAGATACGACGAAACAAATCCAATCTAGATGGCTTAGTTTAAAGCAGATGATCTCCAATATGCCCTGCCGTGCGCTGGATTGACACCGAAATCGAAGAACATGCATCTCAGCATGGCGAAGCATTTTGGACCGACCATAGGAAAGCCATTCAAGATGACTCATTCTGGGCGGACAAGATCAAGGAGCTGAGAGACGAACCTGAAGCACGTCTGGAACTGGCTTTGGAAAATCTACCTCTTCCTGGTGCGTTTCGTGAGGCTGCCAAAGCGTTAAGGGCAGTGATTCGGAATGCAAAAAAGGAGGGACCTGATTGGAAACCTCTTCTGCAGAGACTTTATCAGATGGCGGCTTATGAGTCATTCATGCTTGATTATGCCCAACGGCTTCAGCAGCCAGGATACAACGTCATGGAGAGCGTTCCTGGGAAAACCGTCACGTCACTCCCATTCACGTATGACCAACTTGGCTATCGGAAACTGCGCCTGGTAAATAAAACCGATATTAAATGGATGATCGAGGCGTGGGGAGAACCGAAAGAGCACACCACTTTGAATGCTATGCACAAAGCCACTTGGGACCATTACGAAGACATCCTCATTCAGAAAAAAATCAGCGACAATCTGCAATTCAAAAGCGAAATCTCCAAGCTGTTTGACGAGCACCGTAAAAGTTCAACCCAGGCCATCGTACAATCAAAACGGCTGTGGTGGCGGTTTTGGTGACCCGCTTTGATCCAAATGACCGCTGAACAATTCCGCAAGATCTGTGACAAGGCGGAAGGCTACATTGAACTTGGTCTGCTGGAGGATGCATTGAACATCTTGGATGATCTTCCCACGCCAGCAAAGATCTACAAGGAGGTGATCGTGCTGCACATGGCCATCCTCGTTAAATCCGGACAGCCGCTCAAAGCATCATACCTGGGGGAAAACCTCTGCTTTGGAGATCCTGCCAATATCGGTTTATCGCTTGAGGTGGGCCAGTTGAAACATGATGCTGGAGAACACACAGAAGCGCTGAAATGGCTGAAATCTGTCGAACCTCATTGTCATTCATCGGCGCTATTTCATTTACTGAGAGCCAAGTGTCATGCTGCCCTGGGCGATTTTGAGGCATGTAAACTGGCCCTTCATGAGGCACACAGAATTGATCCTTCTTTGCGGATGAACAGTTTGAATGATCCAGCATTTGAAGCAATATTTGGTGCTGAACCTAACCTCTGACGCCACCATCCTATGCCCCTTCCCTCTGTCTCCCAGCTCAAACAAGCCCTGAAGATCGCTGAAAAGCTCGAAGCAATGGAAACTGAACTTGCTTCAATCTTGGGCGAATCCTCTGATGCTCCCAAGGCAAAGAAAGGCCCAGGGCGTCCTCCAAAGAAAGCTAAGCGCGAAATGTCACCTGAAGCTCGTGAGAAGATTGCGGCAGCTCAGAGAAGGCGTTGGAAGAAGCAGAAGGCTGCGTCCAAGGAATAGCCACCATCGCCAGAGCGTTTTAAATATATCATATTGCTGCGGAACACAGTAGGGAGTTGTAATATGTTCGGTTACCCAAGGGAAATGTTGCAGGACATCCCCACTGCAAGAACTCACCTTGCCATCTGGTTGTCGTGATTTCGTGAGGCCCAAAAGTAGTGGCCTGAACAGGAGCTAAACGCTGCTTATTGCAGATAAAATTGCCCATGCCCCAAATGTGCCTCATCTTGCTGATGCAGCTCGTCTTTAATTTCCTGCAGATGGTCGCAAAGAAAGCAAATATTGTGGCCCCGCGCTGAGTAGTGCATTTTCCGCCTGAAAGCATCATTGTAGAGAGCCGACTGTCGAACATCTAGACACTCGTCCAAAACGTCCAGAAGATCGCATGCACTCTCGTCTTCATGCTCCTCAAAAAACTCTTGCACACGTCGTCTGTCCCCACGTCGGATCTGAAGAATTCGCTCAAAACGCACCTCCAATTGAGTGATCATCTTGTTGTCGTCAGCCCTACATGCTCCGTGCATTGATCCAGACCTTTGACGTTCAATGACGCCATTCATGAACACCTCGGTCTTTCGCCTTGGATTCAAATCTGTCAGTTCCTCCAGATGCCGAGTTGGGCTAGCATACTGATCACGCCGGTTCTTATGGATCTTTTCAGCAAGGACAAAGATGGTGCGATTATGCTTGATGCGTCCTCTAGCCAAAATCTTCCGAACTTGATTTTGAATCGTGCGGGCAACCCAGGAAGCAAAGCGGGAATGATCGCGTAGCGGTGTGCTGTTGTCCCGTAACTCATAAGCATCTTTGAAAAACAGCACCAAGGTTTCTAAGAGCGCATGTTTGAGTTTTTTTAGTGTCGCTGTCGAGAAATTGCCCTGACTCCTCATCGCCGGCATGAATTGTTCATGGAGAATCGGGTGGAGGATCGTGGTGGAAATGTCCGAGTCACCCTTTCTTACCAATTGCCACACAAGGAGGGGATCGAGGTTTTTGACCAAGCTCAATGCAAGGTCGGCGATTGTGCTAATGGGTACTTCCAATTCGGCAAGAGGAATGGAAAAGATGCCCGACTCCTTGTTAATTGCTTCGATCTCCTGAAGGTTTAGCTTTTTCATTTTGGAGGTGAGCGCAGCGAGGTCGGGTGGGAGTTTTACGTCCGACTCATGAATCACATGCCCCTCTTCGCCACCTTCGGGTGCCTGGTAAACGTAAGCTTCTTCATTTTCCGTCTCCTCGTCATACGACCAGTCTGTGTCTTCGTCACTGCCAACAGTATCTGGCGGCAGCAAAACCGGACCATCACCGTCAAAGAAACCCCCGATGAAATAACCAACTCCATTCTTCAACGAACGTCTGCGATTGTCATTCGATCCCTTGCCGTTTTCATTTGTGACGTAGTCGGTCATGTCAACGGCTGAGGATGCGGGTGAACCAGACATAATTAATCATGCCAGACTCATCATCGGCGAAGCCTTTGATGAGTCTGGCATGTGATGGCAGCAGGAACCCACTATCGTCTATGCCTGTTCCATCTGAGGCGAAGCCTGACATGGAGCAGCCAATGACAGAAGTGAATGAACCAATCATGAGGGTTTGGAGGAAGGAGAGTGAAGACCGTCAGCTTGTCTGACTGTTTTCAAATGGTCTAAGAAAGGTATTACCAAGGGTTATTATGAATGGCTATGAATGGGTAACGTCGTCCAGAATGTACCTGATCTCGTCCAGATTTTACCCTTGCTTTACAGATTCAACCTCCGCCGTCCATAAAGTAGCTTATGTCGTTCAGATTCGATCTTTCACCTACTTTGGCGCAAAATCACAAGGTCTTCTTCAGGCAGGCAATATGTTGAACGCGGCTTCTTCAATTTGACGATAAGCTTCTCCTTCACCAGTTTCGCCAGCGCCTTTTTGATAGCCGACTCGGAGAACAATGGGAGGTGTTCCTTGGCCAGTTCCTGAGGTGACATTGTGTGCTGGGGATGCTTGACTTTCTTTTGGACCTGACGGCGGATGAAGTGGCAGAGGTTGAAATGGATGACTGCAGCGGTCACACCGACTTTTTCCGCGACCTCTGCATCGAAGCTAATAAGGTCCGTTTCGACTTCGCCACTGATCGGACGCGTGACGTGATACCAATGGGTCTTGTCGTTCTTCCTCTTGTTGTAATTGCCAATCTCCAGAAGCCCCTTCCCTTCGAGCGCTTTTACAGTTGCTGAAATCGTCGACGGGCTGAGATAAGGAAGCTTTCTTTGGAGCTTTTTAGCCGGGTTGTAGTGCCAATATCTGCCGTCTCTCAAATTTGTTCTTCTGCCGACCTTGTAAGCAATATGCTTTAATAGAACGGCAGCTGTGACGCCATGCTCTTTCGCGAATGTCCGGGAGAATGAGTGTACTACGGTAGGTATCATAATTTGGATGGCTGCATGTGACCGTGCAGCCTGGGTTCAGTTTTGGTGTTTGTTTTTCAATTCTGACTCGCGACGCTTCTCGGCATCCGCCAGTTCCTTGACCTGTTGCTGACAATTGCGTTTTGCAGCCCCTAGGAAGGCGCTGAGACCCTTCGGCACTGGGAACCCTTGAAGAGCCATAGACGCGGCTAGAATCGCAAAAGAAGCCGTTCCTGAGACACCTCTGCTTTCGGCCGTCATGAAAAGCTGTGTCGCGCTGCTTTTCCACCCAACTGCATCCCAGTAGGTGTTTTTAACTTCTTCGATCCATTCGATGCAAGCGGGAGTTAGGTTGAGTAAAAAATCGGCCAGCTTGCCCTCGCGCTCGTATTTGGGCCTCAGCTTGATGTTGTCAAAGGAGGCCGGCACTTTGTGTTGGATCGAGTCGCTGATGGCCTCGGGCGACATCGATGGCGCCTTTGCCTTGATTCGTGAGTCGTTTTCCATTGTGATTCTGAAAAGGTCTTCGCGTTTTGCTTGCAGGATGATCGCGAGCAGTGAGTTGCTGATGGGGGTTTCCATAGTGTTGAATCGGTGATAGTGATTCATGCTAGGTACAGAATGGTCCCCCGTCCTTTCGGCACAGTGGGCAGTGGAACGATCCTTTCTGCACGGAAGGCAACCTCTGTCACCCCAAACCTCTGCAGTATGATCCGCGTAGCCCTGCATGCCTCGTCCCATTCCTCTCTGGAACGGGAATCAAACTTCAGTAGAGCGATGACGCCGCCTATATCGGAGACGACAGCCTTTACATGAAACGCCTGTTCGAGCATACCTCGACTGAATCCATCAATCTGTTCGTCCGCTATTTTCAAGGCAGCGGTATTCCATGCGGCAATGGCACCCTCTGATTGTTTGAAGCGATCCGCACCGGTCTGGATCTTAACACGCGCCACATCGACGGGATGGGGCCAAAAAAATGTTCTAGCTGGAGGGTCGAGATCGGATAATAACCAGCAGGTGTCATCAATCCGACGAAACGGATCAGTGACGATCAATGCCTCCCAGGGGTCTACGATGGCAGCAAGAAGATCTTGTGCTCCGATGTCCTGGATGGGGCGCGGGGAGTGAACAATGATTCTCCCATAGCGTTCGACGAAGTTGGGATTGATCATGGCTTCGTTGAACCGATTTCGCATATCACGGGCAGACTTCATCATCAACAACGATGCCTCCGCGTTCAGTTCTTCCGGACTAAGGCGAATGTCACTGCTTTGAAGGTGCCGAGCATAGGCTTGTGCGATTTCTTCGTGCGATTGCAGGTATTTCATAAACGTTCTAGTTCGATGAGCGAATAAACGGCCGCTCGCATGGCATTGAGCCTCACGAGCGGCCGATGTTGGTTTACTTCTTTGCAGCGGCGAGGCGTTCTGCGGCCCCGATCGGGCTCAGGCGCCAGGTGGTCTTTTCTTTGACGACCTCGACCTTTTTTTCCTCGTCCAGCTTCACACGAGCCTTTCCGAGCAACTTACTGTCCGAAAAGACAGCGTTGAGGTCGGCAGTCGTCACCCCCTCATCTCCGATCTGGTTGACAATAGCTTCGATCGCAGTCTCGTAATTGTCCGTGCCGTTCATTCCTGTGAACGTACGGTAGCTCATGAAAAGGTCGGTGCGCTGATTGTTGATCTGAGCAAGAAAGGAATCCTGCCCTTGCTGGATGAGTGCTTTAAGCTCATCCGGCGTCATTGGTTTAGGTGGTGTTTGAACAGCCATGTCTATATGTTGGGTTTATGCTTTTGTCTCCACGCAGCAGGTGCCGCCCGTGGCTTGTCTCGACCGCTGAAATCTTGTGACTCAACGGCCAAAAGTGTTTATGCGTCGCTTCCGTCATGCCCTTCCTGGGCATTGATCCAGGAAAGAAGCGATGGGACGTGGTACAGACGTATCCCCCTCGTTGCCATTTTGGAGCCTTTTAGCGACCTGCTACGCACGGGTGGTTTGAATCCGTTTGCGTGACAAGGCAGCAGAAGTTCGCACAATTTTGAGCGGCTGAGAGAACTGATCGGACATCTCGCGGGTGGCCGAGGGAGCTGTAACCATTCTGGAGTGGGCGTGCTTAGCTTATCATTTGGCTTTGAATCCATGTTTCATGTTCGCCGACGATCTTTTTTGCGCAGGGAAGCGATGAACTATATGACAACACCAACGCCATCTTTTGGTGTTGCCACATTTATTCCTTTCTGCTTGACACGCCCCTCTTTAGCCATGGCTTCCCCGTTCTTCATGGACACCGCATTCGCTGACATCATAGGGTATTTCGACCGGCAAGATTCTCTTCGCCGGCTTCGACGTAGTTCGGTTGCGAAAGATGCGCTTAGGTCGGAACAGGTTTACTGCCATATAGTACCGGTGCTTCCACCTTTGAACACACCGGGGCCTTTTGCCGGTTTTTCATCCTCGAAGTTTGATCCACGCCCACCAACAGCAACCCTGTTTATTGGTTCCATGGGCGAAAACCCTGCAATTGGCGTGTCGATGCTTCGTGACGGTGGCTCATGGTCCTTTCGCCCTTGCTTCATCGGCGACCTGAACCCGGCAGGACTCTTTGTTCCCTTCGCGATGTCTTGGGCGGAGGTTTTGTGCCGTTTGTCGGCTAAAGCGTTACTCCCATTGCTACGATTCCAGCCCAAGAATCCATATATAGCCGCTGGGATCCGTAGTGAAATCAACGCCAAGGAAGCAGCATTCGATTATCGTGGTCCGTTTGAGTTTTTCCCACATCAGGGCGATGCTCTCGCGTGGATTGCAGCCACCAAGTGGCATTCCTGGGAACAATATCACTTGCCCCAGGAAGACAGACTTGATCATCTAAGCAAATTCATCTCCCACAACCTCAGTAGCAGAGAATATCACGAATTGCGTCCTGAAGGTGTCGCTATAAAACTTGCACATGGGGAGAAGATACTGCCTAACTTTTACGGCAGTCCTCATTCAGTTTTGAATCTGCCGCGCACAGCCTCTTCGGCACTCGAAGGCTTCAACAAGGTAAATGCAGAAGCTGAGATGCAAAGCGTAGGAGTTGGTGCAAAATTCCATCGACCCAAGGCCCCCTCAGAAAAACAACTTCGTAACACTGCAGAGCGGCATTTTGTGACTACCGGCATCTGGTGGTGGAGAAGCCTGGCTCAGGAGCCAACACGTCTTAGCGAATTCCGTAACAAATGGGATAGGAGCGCGTTTTTCTACGAATTCCGAGCCCGACAACATGAACGACTAGCTGTCGAACCTTCCTGGGACTGGCAAGGCTTGCCTTGGGTCGAGCTCGATAAAAGTCAGAAAGGCATTCTACACTACTTGTGCCCTCCTGAGCAACTCATGGAGAAGCAGCGAATCCTCCTCAAGTCGGCCCCACAACGGAAGAGCCTATATTCTTGCGAGATCTTTCTCGCTAGGCCTTGGGAAGAGGTTTTCGCTGAAGTGCGTTTGCTCTGGGAAGAAGCAAACGCTCACATCCAGAGCAGGATTACGGTTGGTGATCTCAAAGGTCCAAGCCATCCAACCGAAAACCCGTTGAATCGAACAAAGTCTGATTTGACCTCTAAATGGACACTTTTGGAGGATCTAGATGTTCTTCGGTTTATGGGACCCGCCGCGCCAAGGTTGTCAAAAGGACAGGACATCCTTCGCAAACGTGAGGAGAAGAAATATCGGTCGATTTGCGATCATGCAGGGATTCTCCCCTGAGAAGCAGCTCTGCTGCCGAACCAGGAATATCCAACCCTTTCGAGGCAACTTTGGATTTTAAGCTAGTTGCGAGGTAACATCCGGCAAGGAGTCAGCTGCCTTTCCAAGTGCTTCACTGCCGCCATGAGTGTAATGCTCAATTATCTGTACAGAGTCATGTCCGATCATGTCCATTACGACCGCCGCAGGGATGCCGGCTTTTTTTAAAAGGGTCTCTGCGGTATGCCGGAGGCTTTGGAATGATACCACTCACTTTTCTGTCGTCTTCTGCTGATTCACCCCAAGCCCTTTGATTTTCTCCAGTGCTCGTTTCTGCGTATCGACCTCAAGATGAATATAACGAGAGTGGGCATCATCCGCAGAATGGCCCGCGAGAGCTTTGCTAACAACGGTAGGAACATCAGCATTGGCCAGCTTGGAGATAAAATAATGTCTCGTGCTGTGGAAACCGAGCGCGTTGAATTTTCGGCCCAATGTCGCTTTCTTCTCTGACGGATCCCTTACCACATTTGTCCGAAGGCCAGTCTTGACCAGAATTGCTGCAAACTGATTGCTGAGTCCTCCAGCACTGCCTGATTTCTTTCCCGACAATGATGGAAATACGGCATCGGTGTCTTTTTTGGGTTTCGGCAGTGTCTTAAGATACTCTACAACCTCGGTGTGAAGGGCTACGGTGATGGACTTACCGGTCCTGATAGCGGTTTTAGCTGGCTTAAATGTCAGGGATCCTTGGATGAGGTCAAGCTGATCCCACCGGATGTTTGCTGCATCATTCAGACGTAGCCCACCAAAGGCACCAAACAGAATCATCCCTCTCCACTCCCTATTAGCATGGGCACACAAGACGGCCAATTGTTCATCGGAAAAAGCCTGTCGCTCTTGTTGATTGACCTGAATGGATTCAACGCCATCAGCCGGATTATCCAGGCGCTGGTTCTTCCTCCTAGCACTTTCAAACATCGCACGCAGAACTTTGACGCCAAAATCAGCAGTGCTGGCGACCTTCCCTTGTGCCAGTTCCTGATCCCGAAACCGCTCAATTTCGTCAGAGGTCACGCTCGCAATCGTCGCCTTGGCACGCTTCGCTCCAACGAATTTGAGGAAATTTTGAATCACTGACTCGTATCTCTTGCGTGTCGATTCAGCTTTGACTCCCCGTGTCAGCCATTCTGTAGCGAACACATGCGTCGAGACCTTTCCGATGGAATCCTGGCCAACCCTATCAAGCAACTCGTTCGCGAATTTGATGACAGCCGCTTGCGTGATTTCGCCTTTGCTGGCCTCCTTTGCCAGTCGTTCCCACTCCAATGCTATGCGGAGTGCGTCCGATCTGTTTTTCTGCTTCGTCGAGCGATATGATACAGCGTCGCCATCCCTAAACTTGGCGATCCAAAATGGTGACTTTGGGACTCTTCTAATGGATGCCATGGCTTGCTCAATTCCAAAATTAGTTGCACCAAAAGTTGCACCTGTCGAGGAGATTTCAGGATGTTCATCGAAGACTAATCAGTTGATAAACAATGGTTTCAAACATCCTCAAACATCAATGATGGAAACCCTCGTTCTATCCATTGAACTACGGAGACGACGAACGTCCCCACGTTTCCACCGGTTCCGCTCAGGATTCAACTCCCGAATGCAAGTTGCAACCAACTGCCCCATCCTCTTC
>Ga0075012_10000171_pt1 | contig 66818 bp, 54 predicted proteins | sample All_14_2_FD_71474 | JGI IMG/M metagenome (GOLD analysis project Ga0075012, IMG submission 71474) | Freshwater microbial communities in response to fracking from Pennsylvania, USA - Allegheny Zone_MetaG_DW_15 | ecosystem: Environmental > Aquatic > Deep subsurface > Groundwater > Drilled... | reverse complement strand
CGTCATGGAGTTCTCGGGTGTTCCCATGGACACGATCCGCCTCACCCCCCTTGATCCCGACGACGTGAATCTTCTGATCTCCTCGATGATCCGTTGCGAGCCTGAACGTTCCATGCCCCTGGCCAGGGCCATCCATGAAAAGACGAAAGGCACACCGTTTTTCATCAACCGGTTCCTGAGGACGCTCCACGACAAAGGGCTCCTCAACCTGGACGTTTCAAAGGGCTGGACCTGGGACATTGACAGGATCAGGACCCTTCCCGACACGGACAACGTGGTGCAGCTGATGACGGACAAGCTTAACGATCTTCCGCCCGAGCACCTGGATATCATTCAGCTCTGCGCCTGCATCGGCAACCGTTTCGACCTGGAAACCCTCTGCACGGTGTCGAACCAGAGCATGGACACGATTTTTTCCATTCTTGACAGGCTGGTTCAGCAAGGTCTGATCGCCAGCGCCGGTGACGGGTACCGCTTCTACCACAACCGCATTCAGGAGGCCGCCTACTCCCAGATCTACCCCACGGAACGGGAGAGGATCCATTACAGGATCGGCAACCTGGACCTGGACAGAACCCCGCCTGAACAGGTCGAGAACCGGGTCTTCTATATCTGTGACCAGCTGAACCACGCCTGCCGCCTCATGACCACCCGCACCGAGCGGACGATTCTTGCGGAGCTGAACCTCAAGGCGGGCATCAAGGCCAAGGAATCCACGGCCTACGCCGCCGCCGCCAACTATCTGGCCACGGGGCGGTCCCTTCTTCCCGACACAGCCTGGCGAACGGACTACGCCCTGGCCTACGGCCTTTACACCGAACTGATGGAGTGCCAGTACCTTCACCGGAATTTCGACGAGGCGGAGAAACTCTTCTCGATCATCATCGAAAACGCCGCATCCAGAATGGACAAGGCCAGGGCCTACCGCATCATGATCGCCCTTTACACCAGCATGCGAAGCCCCAGGGAGGCCGTGGAACTGGGGCTGAAAGCCCTGACGATCTTCGGCATCCGCATCTCTCCCCAGGTGGGAATGGCTTCGGTGGCCGCGGAACTGATCAAGACCCGGCACCTGATGAACCGCATCGGCATCGACCGGATCGAGGACCTGCCCATTGTGGATGACCGGGAACTGGACAGTTATTTCCAGATTTTCTTCGCCATGGGCACACCGGCCTACTACATCAACCCCAACCTGTTCGCCATGCTGGTGCTCAAGGGAGTGGGCCTCAGCTTCAAACAGGGAGGGATCATGCCCTGCGGCTCCCTGGCCCTCGTGGCTCTGGGAACCATTATCCAGGCCGCCCTGGGAGATTACGTCATGGGGTCTCATCTCGGGGAAATGGCCCTTCGGCTGAACCAGCGCTTCGACGACCGAAGGACAGCCGGCATGGTGCACCACACCTTCGCCTTTTTCATTCAGCACTGGAAACGTCACGCCAGACACAACCTCGACGTGTTCCGGAAAGTCTACGACCTTTCGATGAACACCGGTGATTTCATCTACGCGGGCCACAGCGTCAATGCCGCCACGGACTGCCGGCTGATGATCGGCACCCCACTGGACGAGATCCTCACGGAAAACCTTCGGCACACGGACCTGATGGGCATGGTGAAAGACCCGTTCATCGGGGCCCGTCATCAGGAGAACACCCAGTTTATCCTGAGTCTGAAAGGCCTGACCAGCAACCGTTTTTCACTTTCAGGCCCCGATTTCAACGAAGAAGAGCACATGGAACGGCTGCGCCGGGACATGAACCATTTCGGCCTCTGCTACACCCTTTTGTATCTTCTCAAGCTGAACTATCTTGGAGGCCGTTTCGAGGAGGCCCGAAAGCTCGCAAAGGACCTGGGCCGTCACAACAAGGTCCTTGTGGGCACCTTGTTGTCCGCCGATTTCTATCACTGGTATTCCCTGACGCTCACCGCCCTTCTCCGTGAAAAGCACCGGAACAACCTGGTCCACATGACCATCATCCGGAAAAACCAGAAAAAAATGAAAAAATGGGCGTCCCTCTGCCCCGACAATTTCCAGCACAGGCACGACCTGATCGCCGCGGAAATTATGGCCGTCAAGGGCCAGTTCAAGGAAGCCATCACCTTGTACCACCAGTCCATTGCCAGCGCCCGGTCAGGGGGCTTTCTCCATGACGAGGCCATCGCCTGCGAAAGGCTCTCCCTCTTCCTGATGGAAAACGGGGGAAAGGAAGAAGCCGACGTGTTACTCAAACGGGCCTTTCGCAGCTACGAGTCCTGGGGAGCCACGCTCAAGATGGAGGACATCTTGAAATCCAGGGGGGATCTCGTCCTTTTCGGCGGGAAACAGTCTGTGGAAACAGGAGGAACCACCTCATCGGGTTCCCGGATGAACAACCTGGATTTCACCACGGTGATGAAAGTGTCGCGTCTGATTTCAAGTGAAATCAAACTGGACCGACTTCTCAACCAGGCCATGCATCTTTCCATCGCCAACGCCGGAGCCCAGCGGGGCTACCTGATCCTGGATTCGGAAGGGACACTGGCGATCCAGGCCAGCGAGAATGTGGAAACCGGTGAAAAGCAGGTGCTCCAGGCCCTTCCCATCGAAAAGTGCGACGGCCTCAGTCCCGCCATCGTGAATTACGTCTATCACAGCGGGGAGCCCCTTGTTCTTGAAAACGCCGTAAAATCAGGCCCTTTCACCGGAGACCCCCACGTGGCCGGGAAAAACTGCAAGTCCATCCTCTGCATGCCCATGATGAACAAGGATCGCCTGACCTGCATCCTTTATATGGAAAACAGCCTCAGTGCCGGGGTCTTCACGGCCGACCGGCTTGAAATCCTCAAGGTCATTTCAGCCCAGGTGGCCATTTCCCTCCAGAACGCCCAGCTGGTCGAAGACCTGACCACCGAAATCGCCGTCAGGAAAAAAACCGAAGAAGCCCTCCGGACCAGCGAGGAACGGTTCAGGAACATCCTCGAGGAAATGCAGGACGCCTACTGCGAAGTCAACCTCAAGGGAACGATCACCTTCGTGAACCCCTTTGTCTTAACCCTGACCGGCTATGACGCGTCCGAACTCATGGGCGGCAGCATCACGCAACACTTGGTCACCGAAGGGCTCATCACCCTCGAGGAATACTACCAGGAGATCTTCCTGACCAGCCTGCCTGGAAAACCCCTGAATTGCACCCTGTTGAACAAAAACGGGCAGAAAACCTGTCTTGAAATCGTCGCTTCCCCCATGCGGGACAAATCCGGCAACATCATCGGATACAGAAATGTGGGACGTGATGTGACGGAACGGGAAAAACTCCAGAAAGACCTCATGGAATCGACACGCCAGGTTCAGTCGGCACGGTCCGCCACAATTCTGGGACTGGCCAAGCTCGCCGAGTACCGTGACGAGGAAACCGGAGCGCACATTGAACGTATCCGGGAATACACGCGGGTTCTGGCCAAGGAACTTTCGACAAAGCAGGAGTACAGGGATTACATCACGCCGGACTATATCGAGGACATCTACAATTCCGCCATCCTCCACGATATCGGGAAAGTGGGGGTTCCGGACGCCATCCTTCTGAAACCCGGCCGGCTGACGACCGAAGAGTTCGAAATCATCAAAAAACACTCGACATTGGGGGGCAACGCCCTCCGGGACGTGGAAGCGCGGATCGACGGCCAGACCTTTCTGACCTTGAGCAAGGAAATCGCCTACCACCATCACGAAAAATGGGACGGATCGGGGTATCCCAACGGGCTCAGGGGCACGGAAATCCCCCTGTCGGCCCGCATCGTGGCCCTGGCCGACGTCTACGACGCCCTGACCACCCGGCGCTCATACAAAGATGCGTTTTCACACCAGAAAGCCAGGGAGATCATCGTGAACGACCGAGGCACCCATTTCGCGCCGGACGTGGTGGACGCCTTCCTCGCCCATGAAGAGGAATTCCGCTGCATCCGAGAAGAACTGTTCGGCGAATAGGCAAAAAACACCAAAACCGCTTTCATCCAAAAAACCGGGCAGTGTGCGGAGGTTGTCGGAACTCTGTTCCCAATACGTCTCTCACGGAGAGTTAGGATATGACACCAAAAAATCAGATGCGCCTTCACAACCAGGTCCTGCTCAGGGTTCTTCCGGTAACCCTGGTCATCATGGTGATCATCGGGGGAATCATGGTCTATCTCAACCATGCCTCCCTGGCGGTGGAGACCCGGGACCGGCTTTCGGACATGGCTGACAGGAGCCGGGATCTTCTCAACGTCCGGCTGAACCATATCCGGGAACAGATCCGTACGCTGTCCATGGACGACCTGTTGACCAGCGGCCTGGCCGACCCTGAAAAACGGCGCCGCCAGCTGCCCATCCTTTTCCGGCTCCTCACCACATCCGAAGAACTCTACACCCACGCACGGTTCTCCCTGCTGGACGTGAACGGCGGCGAAATAATCTCGAACGGGTCACAGCCCGGCCCCACGGTCATCGAAAAAGGGCTCGCACAGGCTCTGGCCAAAGGCCGGGAAACATTCCACCTTGGTCCGGACGGACTTTTGTTCGCTGTCCCGATGTCCATCGGCAACATGCCCCGGGGCAGCCTCTCCATTTCCCTTGGCCCGCAGGCCATCAGGCTCCTTGCCTCTGTCTGGGATCCTCTGGACTACGCAGTGGCCCTGGTGAACCCGAACGGGACTGTCATAGAGGCCAACGATTATTACAGACAGCATGCCGGGCTCATAAACATCGAGGGCCACGACTCCTGGATCACCTTTCGACGGAAGCTATCCGAATCGAACGAATCCTGTCCCGACCTGATCCTCGGCCTTCCCCTCCACCTGGTCAGGCAAGGACTGAACGAACACAACAGCCACCTGTACACCCTGTTTCTGGTCATTATCCTTTCCGTCACGGCCTCGGTGATCCTCGCCGCCCGGATGACCGCAAAGCCCGTGGAAAAACTGACCCGGGACATCCTGAGCGTCTCGGAGAAGCGCAAGCTCAGCGCCCGCCTTTCCTCCCAGGGGCCCCTTGAAATCCAGCAACTGGCCGACACCTTCAACTCGACCATGGCGGCTCTCGAGGAAACCTTCACGTCCAGGACACGCCTGGACCAGCTGATCAGCGGAAGTCCCGTGGTGATCTTCACCGCCGATCCGGAAAGTCACGCCTTTTCCTTTGTCAGCACCAACGTCCACACCCTTCTGGGATTCGCCAACAGCGACATTCTCTCGGAACCATCGTGGCTGATGTCCCTGATTCATCCCGAGGACAAAACCGCGGTTCTTTTTGCCTTGAAAACCTGGCGTGCGAACGGGGCGCTGGGTGTGCTGAACAACGAATACCGTCTGAAAAAGCCCGACGGCTCGTGGATATGGGTGGAGGATCACCGTCAGACCCTGCTTCACCAGGATGGTACGGTATGTGAAATCATCGGCTACCTGGTGGACATCTCGGAACGGAAGGCTTCGGAAAAAGCCTTGAGCGAAAAAACCGTCGAACTTGAGAATTTCTTCAACGTCAACCTGGACCTCTTGTGCATCGCCGACACCACAGGACGGTTCGTCCGGGTCAACCGGGCCTGGGAAAATATCCTGGGTTATTCGGTGGAAGACCTTGAAGCACGACGTTTCCTGGAATTCGTCCACCCCGACGACATAGCGGCGACCCTTGACACCATGGCCCGTCTCGACGCCCAGGAGGAGATCCTCGACTTCGTCAACCGTTACCGGGCAAAAGACGGAAGCTACAGGTTCATCGAATGGCGGTCCAGGCCCCATGGTTCCACGATCTACGCTGCGGCCAGGGACATCACGGAAAGCCGGAAGGCCGAAAGGGAAATCAGGCGTCAGGCCAGCGTGATCAACTCCCTGCTCGACGGGATCCCCGACCTGATCTGCTTCAAAGACATGGACGGGGTGTATCTGGGCTGCAACCCCTCGTTCGCCGAGTTCGTGGGAAAACCCAAAGACTGGATCATCGGTAAAACGGACTACGATCTTTTCGACAGGGAAACGGCCGATTTCTTCAGGGAAAACGACCGGATGATGCTGAAAACAGGTGAGCCCCGCCACGACGACGAGTGGGTCACCTATCCCGACGGCAGGAAAGTGCTGCTGGACACCCTGAAAACCCCCTACTGGTCTTCGGACGGCACATTGAACGGGATCCTTGGCATCAGCCGGGACAGCACCTACCGGAAACGGATGGAGGAATCCCTTTTAAACAGCAAGATCAACTTCCAGAGTTTTTTCGACCTGTCCATGGATTTCCAGTTCGTCCTGGATGCCCAGGGTCATATCCTGCTGGTAAATGAAACGGTCAAAAACAGGCTGGGCTGGACAGACGAGGAACTGCTGGGCCAGTCGATCCTCACGGTCCATCCTCCCGAGGTCCGGGAAGAAGCCATGACCGTGGTTCAGGATATGCTCGCCGGCAGACGTCGCACCTGTCCCCTGCCCCTTCTGACAAAAAACGGGGCACAGATCCCCGTGGAAACCCGCATCGTCAAAGGAAGCTGGGACCAGAAACCCGCACTTTTCGGTGTGAGCCGGGACATTTCCGAAATCAAGTTGTCCGAAGAAAAATTCTCCAAGGCCTTTATGTCCAGCCCGTCCCTTTTAAGCATCTCCCGTGTGGAAGACGGACGATTCGTGGACGTGAACCCCGCCTTTCTCCGTACCCTGGGGTATACCAGGGAAGAGGTTATCGGCCGGACGTCCGTGGATCTGAACTTTTTCAACGATGATGCGACTCGACATGCCATCATGAACCTGACCAAGGATCAGGCCCTTCAGAGTGTGGAAATACAGGTGTGGGACAAGACAGGCCAGTTGCATTACGGAGAGTTCACCAGTCAGATCATTGACATCAGCGGGCAGAATTACCGGCTTTCCATGATGAACGACATCACCGCCCGCCGCTTGGCCGAAAAAGAGCTGGAGCAGGAAAGAAGACGCCTGGCCGACATCATCACGGGAACGAACATCGGGATCTGGGAATGGAACGTCCAGACCGGTGAAACGGTTTTCAACGAACGCTGGGCCGAGATGATCGGCTACACCCTGGACGAACTCCAGCCTGTCTCCATCGAAACCTGGTTAGCCCACTGTCATCCGGAAGATTTGAAGGTCTCCGAAACCCTGATCGCCCGGCATTTTGATGGAGATCTCCCGTTCTACGAATTCGAGGGAAGGATGAAACACAAAGACGGGCATTGGATCTGGATACTCGACAAAGGCAGGGTCCATGTCCGGGACAGGGACGGCAAACCCCTCCTGATGTCCGGAACCCACCAGGACATCACCGAAAGGAAACGATTCGAAAGTGAGCTGCTGGAAATGAACCGGAACCTTGAGAGCGCCATGTCACGGGCTAACGACATGGCGAAGAAAGCCGAGATCGCCAGCCGGGCCAAAAGCCAGTTTTTGGCCAACATTAGCCATGAAATCAGGACCCCGATGAACGGAATCCTGGGGATGTCCGATCTTCTCCTCGACACCAACCTGTCCGGGGAACAGAGGAACTACGCCAGTGTGATCCGGAGCAGTGGCCAGTCCCTTCTCAGCCTGATCAACGACATCCTGGATTTTTCCAAGGTCGAGGCGGGCAAGATGGACCTTGAAACCTTGAATTTCGACCTCAGGACGGCCATTGAGCATACGGTGGATCTCATGGCCGTGAAAGCCTGCGAGAAAAACCTGGAGCTCGCCTTCTTCATAGACCCCGCCGTTCCGTCTCGCCTGTGTGGAGATCCGGGCCGGTTGAGACAGATCATCATCAACCTTCTGGGAAACGCCGTCAAATTCACGGACCAGGGCGAGGTGACCCTTCATGTTTCCCTTGAGCAGGAACATGGTGATGACGTCCTGATCCGTTTCGAGATCCGGGACACGGGCATCGGCATCCCGGAAAACCGCCGGGACAACTTATTTTTGCCTTTCACCCAGGTGGACGGTTCCATCACGCGGAAATACGGAGGCACGGGCCTGGGGCTTTCCATATGCAGGCAGCTTGTCTCTCTCATGGGAGGTGACATCGGTGTCGACAGCACCGAAGGGCTGGGCTCCGTCTTCTGGTTCACCGTTGCCCTGAAAAAACAGGCCGAATCATCCCAGGTTCTTCCCGTGGAAGGAGAGATCAGGGATTCCCGTATACTTGTCTCCGTGTCCAACAGGATAAACCGGGACCTGATCCTGTCCCTTCTCAATACCTGGGGCTGCCGGACCGAGCTGGCCTTGTCGGAACGGGAGATCTTCGAAATCCTGGATTCCGGCGCGGCAAACGGCGACCCCGTGAAAGCGATGATCCTGGACATGCCATGGTCTGAGGCAGACCCCGAGGATATCGGGCGAAAAATCAAGGCCCGTCCGGAGCTGGAAGATACCGTTTTGATCCTCCTGACATCTTTGGGCCAGAAAGGCGACGCGAAACGGATCAAGGACGCGGGATTCTCCGCCTACCTGACCAAACCGTTCCGTCAGTCCAGCCTTTTCGACACCCTGACCCTGGCTTTGGGGATTCATCAATCCGGACAAAAAGACCAGGAGGACGTCGGCATCATCACCCGCCACACCGTGTCGGAAGCAAGAAAAAGAATGGCCAGGATCCTTCTGGTCGAAGACACCCCCACCAACCAGGATGTGGCCCTGGCCATCCTCAAAAAGCTGGGATACAGGGCCGACGTGGCCGGAGACGGCTTTGAGGCCATGGATGCCTTGAGAAACCAGCCTTACGACCTGGTGCTCATGGACTGCCAGATGCCGGGGATGGACGGTTACCAGGCCACGAAGGAAATCAGGAAACCCGAATCCGGCGTGTTGGACCCGGATATTCCCGTGATCGCCATGACAGCCCACTCGCTGATCGGAGATCGGGAAAAATGCCTGGAAGCCGGCATGGACGATTACGTATCCAAACCCGTGGACGCGGCAACCCTGGCGCACACCCTGGACCGGTGGCTCGGCCAGAGGCTCAGAAACGCGGATGACGACGGCGACATCATTCCGGCCCACCCCCCCGCGCAGGAAAAGGGCCTGGATCTTCCAGGGGAACTTTACGATCCGGAAATTCTCATCAACATCCTTATGGGCGACAGAGAGCTGGCCGATACAATAATCAAAGGATTCCTGGAAGATATCCCTTCCCAGATCAAAAAGCTCAGGGAGCTCGTCGACCAGGGCCTGACCCTGGAAGCGGGCTTGCAGGCCCACAAAATCAAGGGAGCGGCAGGCAACATCGGCAGCAGAAAACTTCAAACCCTGGCCATGGGTATGGAAAAGTCGGGGGCCGCGGGAGACCTGGCGACCCTTGTACGAACCCTGCCTGAACTCGAAGCCTGTTTCAAAGACCTTCAAACCATCATCGACCGGAAACATCATGGGACGGAGGAACCATCATGAATGTATTGATCGCCGAAGACGACACCACATCGAGGGCCATCCTCAAGGCCGTTCTCTCCAAATGGGGCTACTCCGTCACCGCGGTTGACAACGGATTGTCTGTCCTCGAAATCCTTGAAAAACCACAGCCGCCCCGGTTGCTGATCCTGGACTGGAACATGCCGGTGATGGACGGCCTGGAAGTCTGCCAGAGAATCCGGACCCTCTACCCCCTGGCCCCGTTCTACATCATCATGCTCACCGCCAGGGCTGAAAAAAGTCATATGGTCACAGGTCTCGACGCGGGAGCCAATGACTACATCGCCAAACCCTACGACAACGACGAGATCAGGGCCAGGATCAACGTGGGCCGGCGAATGATCGAAGTCCAGGAAGAACTGGAACGGGCAAAAGACGCCATACTCCACGAAGCCACCCACGACGCCCTGACCGGGGTCCTGAACCGCCGGGCCATTCTGAACCGGCTGGACAAGATCTGCCTGAGCGCCGGACCCGGCGGAGATTTTCCCTGCATCGCCATGATGGATATCGACCACTTCAAGAAAATCAACGACCGATACGGTCACCAGACAGGCGACGACGTGCTGATCGGCTTTGCCCGAATTGTCCAGGCCCATCTGGGAGAACAGGATCTTTTCGGGCGCTACGGAGGCGAAGAGTTCCTCGCCATCGTCCGGTCCCCGGGACCTGAACCGATGAGATCCCTGCTCGAAGGCGTGAAAGAAGCCGTGGCCGGAGGGCCCATTGAAACACGTTCGGGAGACGTGCCCGTGACCGTGAGCATCGGCATGGCCGGTCCGGTTCCGGGAAAAACCGTGGATGAACTGCTCGCGGCGGCGGACAGAGCCCTTTACAAAGCCAAGGACATGGGCCGGAACCGCGTCATCTGGGAAAACTGAAACCCCATGGGGAAAGACATCATGAATCAGGACGACCAGGATTACAGAAACATTCTCCAGACCATCGCCGACGGGTACTACGAGACCGACCTCAAAGGGAATCTCCGGATATTCAACGAATCCCACGCCGAACTCCACCGTAGGTCCAGGGGCGAACTGGAAGGGATGAACTACAGGGACTACGTGGTACCCGAAGACATCGACAAGGTGTTCAGAGCCTACAACCAGGTTTTCTTGACGAAAACGCCCGTCAAGGGACTGGAGTTCCGGATTTTCATCAAGGACGGGACCAAACGCTACATGGAAAGCTCCATTTCTCTGGCCACGAACCCTGAGGGAGAGCCCGTGGGATTCCGGGGCATGGCCCGTGACATCACCGAACGCCGTCTGAACCAGGACGCCCTGAGGAAAAGCGAGGAGAAATACCGGACCATTCTGGAAATCATCGAAGAGGCCTACTACGAAATCGACCTGGAGGGGAACTTTACCCTGGTCACCGATTCCATGAGCCGCATTCTGGGTTACACCAAAGACGAACTGATCGGCATGAACTACCGGCTTTACATGGACAGGGCCAACGCGAAAAAAGCCTTCAGGGCCTACCACGAAGTCTTCACGAGCGGTGAGACGAAAAAGCTGTTTCAGTACGAACTGATCAAAAAAGACGGGACACGCATCGAAAACGAGACGTCCATCTCCCTGATCCTGGATGACAACGGCAACCCCGTGGGATTCCGGGGCGTGGGCCGTGACATCAGCGAGCGCAAGAAAGCCGAAATCGAACTGAAACGGGCCAAGGAAGCGGCCGAGGCGGCCAGCATGGCCAAAAGCAACTTCCTGGCCAACATGAGTCATGAAATCCGAACGCCCATGAACGCTGTCCTGGGCTTCACCGAGCTGATGCTCGACACCCGCATCGACGACACCCAGACCGACTACCTGAACATCATCAAGAAGAACGGGGATGTGCTGGTGGGCCTGCTCAACGACATCCTGGACTTTTCCAAAATCGAATCGGGCCGCCTCGACTACCAGGACATCGAATTCGATCCCGAACTCCTGATCTACGAGGTGACGGAAATCATCCGGGGCAGTATCGAGAGCAAACCCATCGAGCTGATCTGCTGTATCGGAGACATGGTGCCCCCGGCCCTCAAAGGAGACCCTTTACGTTTCCGGCAGGTCATCACCAACATCGTCACCAACGCGGTAAAGTACACGGACATGGGAGAGGTGGAAATCGCCCTGGACGTGGAAAAGGAAGAACCGGACGGCCGACTCCTGGTCCACACCGCTGTCAGGGACACCGGCATCGGCATTCCTTTGGAATACCGGGAGTCGGTTTTCGACGTGTTCCACCAGATGGACAACTCCCAGAGCCGGAGATACGGCGGGGTGGGCCTGGGCCTTTCCATCTGCAAGAAAATCGCCAATCACCTGGGCGGAGACGTGTGGGTGGACGACCCGCCGCCTGATGCCACGGCCGGAAGGTCCTGGGAAAAGCAGGGGCCGGGAAGCGTTTTTCATTTCACGGCGTGGTACACGGTGGCCGAGCAGAAAAAGACGGAACGCACAAGACCCGTCAGTCTGGCCGGGAAACGGGTGCTTCTGGTGGACGAGAACAGAATCAGCCGAGGCATCATGGCCCGGATGTTCTCCGGGGCCGGCATGACCGTGACAACGGTCAAATCCGGCCTGGAGGTCATTCCGGCCCTGAAAGAGGCCCTTCGATCAGGCCAGAGTTTCCACCTGGGGATTTTCGACACGCGGATGCCGGATCTCAGCGGATTCGACGTGGTCCGTAGCCTCCGTGAATCCGGTTCCGACCTGGCCCACCTTCCCGTGATCGCCCTGTCTTCCACGGTGGAAAGGGACGCCCGAAAATGCCGGGAGGCGGGTTTCGACGGGTTTCTTGCCAAACCGGCCAAGAAGAGCCAGTTGCTCCAGATGATGGTCCAGCTGATCGGGCTATCCCGGAACGAGGAGACGGCGGGGCAAATCGAACGGGACAAGATCGCCACCCGTTTTTCCGTCAGGGAGGACATGAAGTACAGCGTCCGGATTCTTCTGGCCGAAGACAACCCGGCCAACCAGAAACTGGCGAAAATCATGCTGAACAAGGGCGGGTACCATGTGGACGTGGCCGGTAACGGGCGGGAGGCCGTGAACATCTACTCGGCCTCTCCGGAAAGTTACGACATGATCCTCATGGACGTCCAGATGCCGGAGATGGACGGCCTCACGGCCACCCGGACAATCCGGGAAAAAGGCTTCTTATCCGTTCCCGTCATCGCCGTCACGGCCAACGCCCTTTCCGGAGACAAGGAAAAGTGCCTGGAAGCCGGCATGACCGACTACATGACCAAACCGATCAAGCGGGAAATCGTGTTTCAGATGCTGGAGAAATGGGTGTTCGACAAAGGAAGTCAGGTTTCATGATGAAACACTGAAAAACAATGCCCGACCACGTCTCCGGTCCCCAGCCTGTCATTCCGGGCGGCCTCCGACATGAGGGAGCGTTTGAATCAGCTTCGGACCCGGCAATAACCACAGGCTCGAATTCCGAAGCCGACCCGGAATCCACACCGGCATGAGCAACCGTTCTCGAAAATTCATACGTCTCATCATTCGCGGGCATGGATTCCGGGTCGGCTTGCATGGCGGGCACCTTGAATTCGCAAGATACACCTCAGCTCAAGACCTTCCGAAATGACCACGGCCGCCTGGAATGACAAGGGTGGGGACCGAGTCAAATATCTTTCACGATTCGTTGTGGGCTTTTCAGAATAAAAGATTGGCCTATGGTCGTTATTTAGTCAAACAGACCGTCAGAAAACCCGGCTATAATCGACCCAACGAAAAGGGCGAACACAAGGTTCGCCCCTTAAACCGTATCGGTATTCATCCCCCGTGGTCATCAGGGCATGGGTAGAGCCCTGTTCCTGGCCCAGCGCTGATAGATCAGGAGTTCGTGGTTGACGTACTCCAGGTCGAATTCCTCGCTGTCGTACTCCTCGTCATCCCACTCTTCTTCCCATTCACCCTCGGTCTCGTCGTCCTCGTCGATGTCGCCGGCGTCCATTTCAGCCAGCTCACGGCAGAGTTCCTCGTATCCGGGTATCCCTCCGATGTCTTCGGGCGGGCAGGCCCTTTCCCCGTCCAGGCATTCCACCGGAGACAGAAGTTCGGCGTTGCTGTAGCGGCAGTCTTCGAGCACCACATCGTGGAACCAGTCGTCCCCGAAATCGTAGTGGTAGACGAGCTTCTGGCCATTCTTGTGGATCAGGTCTTTCAGCCGGACCTTGCCCTCTTCCAGCCCGTCCTCCACCGATTCTGGATTTTCCGTGTACTTCCCGCCATTGACGATGAACTCGTGGAGATGGTGGTCCTCCCAGCCCATGACGATCTGGATCACGTCATGAAGCCGGTCCAGGGTGATGTCGGCTGGAACGACGAAACGCCTCCAGATCTCGGGTTCGATATCCTGGACAGAGATGCGGAGAAGGTAAAGCGGCTGGTTCATGGGCGGTCCTCCTGTTTTTTTGGGGTCATGGTGTGGTGCTCGATTTTTTCCATCTTATTTCAACAGGCCTGTTTTAGGCAAACAGATTCACAGCTTTTTTCCCTTCGGACCCAAATCTTTCGGACATCATGAAAAAAATCAACGGACCATTGACAAGCGGGACCCGGAGGTGTAGCGGTTATTCATTTTGAACTTCAACACAAGGCGCCGACGCCATGCAGACTCACATCGAAACGTACCAGGCCCGCCCCACACGGGCGGAAATCTCTCTCTCCCGCATCCGGAACAACCTCGGCATCGTCCGTGACATCGTGGGCTCCGGAGTCAAAATCATGGCCATGGTGAAATCCAACGCCTACGGCCACGGCATCCTGAAAATGTCGGAGACCCTTCTCGGCTCCGGGGCGGACTGCCTGGGTGTGGCCTACCTGGAAGAAGCCGTGTACCTCAGGAAATGCGGCATCACAGCCCCGATTCTGGTATGCGGGGCCATCAACACCGACCAGATCGACGATTTCCTTCGTAACGACATCCACATCACCAGCTCGTCCATGGACAAGTCCTCCGCCATATCGGCGGCGGCGGTTCGCCTCGGAATCACGGCAAAGGTTCACCTGAAGGTGGACACGGGCATGGAACGGATCGGGGTCCACTGGTACAACGCCGAACGGTTCATCAGCCACGCCCTGTCTCTTCCCGGCATGGACATCAAGGGCCTTTTCTCCCATCTGGCCAAAGCGGATTCAGACCCGGAATTCACAAAAGAGCAGATCGGCCGTTTCAGGGATATCGCGGGTTTCATGGAAAGCCAGAACGCCCTGCCCGAACTGGTGCACCTGTCCAATTCCGCCGGAATCATGAGGTACCCCGAAGCCCGTTTCACCATGGTCCGCCCCGGCATCATGCTCTACGGTTACAACCCCTTTGGCCTCTTGCCGGACGAGCGTTTCCACGGCCGGAAGCTTTTGCCCGCCATGACCCTGAAAACCCGGGTGGCCTATTTCAAGGTCTGCCCCAGGGATACGGGGATCAGTTACAACCACACCCATGTGGCCAGCGAACAGACCCGCATCGTCACCCTGCCCGTCGGTTACGGAGACGGGTACAGCCGTCTCCTGTCCAACAAGGGCAAGGTGGGAATCCGTGGAATAATCCACACGGTGGTGGGAAACGTGTGCATGGATCAGCTGATGGTGGACATCGGCCCCGACGGAACCGCCTACAACGGGGACGACGTGCTTCTTTTCGGTGACATGGACGGCATGACCATTCCCCTGGAATCCCTGTGCGACGCCATCGGAACCATCACCTACGAGTTTTTGTGCAACATCAGCGCAAGGGTTCCGAGGATTTATGTGGATTGATTGAAGATGCTGATTTTTGCCTCCGGCGGCCCTTCCGGGGGACCAGATTTTAAAAATCTGGACAAATAGGTTTCGGATCCGGCATAGAACAGAATTTTCCCATATCCGTTTGTCAAACTTTTCAAAAGTTTGGCCCCCGGCAGGGCCGCCGGAGGCCTTTCATTCTTTAGGGAATCCAACCCATAATAATCAAGACAGCCCCTCCCTGAGCCGCCGGAGATCGTCCCGCCTTTTTTCAAGCACCGCCAAAGCCTCGTCGAGATTTACCTTTCGAAAAACCAGGGTTTCCATGGGGCCGATCTGGGCCAGGGTGTCCAGGTCTGCCGTGATCACATTGAAAATCCGGGGGTAACCTCCGATAGTCTGGCGGCGTCGCAGCAGGATCACCGGGCCGTCCGGTGTCAGTTGCACCGTTCCGTCGCTGACCGGCTGTGAAATCATGTTTGTTTTGGATAACAGACGGAGGGTCTCCTCCCGGGGTTCCAGCCGGAGACCCATGGCGCTGGAATTCTGTCCCACCCGGAATCTCTGGTTGAAAAAAGCCGTTGGGTTTTCAAGCAGTTCGAACTCCGGTCCCTCGACCACCCGGATTTTCCCCTGGGAGTCGGGCCAAGAGGCCATGGTTTTGAAATCACCCCGCCGCCGTCCTTCGGGGCCCCGGCCTGGGCTTTTGCCCACAGGCCGCAGACAGAGGCAGGACCTGAACCCGTAACGTTTCTCCCCAAACGTCAACACATCCCCTTTTTCCGCCCTGTAAACTTCGGCATGGGCCAAGGCCCGTTCACCTGACAATTTTAGAGACGTCCAGGCCGCCCCGGTCACAGTGAACCAGACCGGTTCGGAAAAGCGGAACACCGGGGGCGTGAGGATTTCAAGGGCTTTTTCCGTTTCCCCGTTTCCCAGAAGCAGGTTGCCGCAGGCCAGGGCGAACTGATCCATGGCGCCGCCTGGAGCCACGCCCCTGTCCTGGTTTCCGTAAACCGGTCCGCCGACCCATTCGGCTATGCCTGGTTCCAGGAATTCAATCATGGACAGGCCGTTCGTTTCTCAGGGTTTTGGCCAGATTCTGGGCGAGGGCAAGGGCCATGGGAGAATCGGAATGGACACAGAGGGTGTCGCAGGGAACCATGGCTTTCCTTGGAATCCAACCGCCTTTGCCGTCTTCAGAAAGAGCGTCCACAAAGCCGTAACGGATCACGGTGAGGCACTGGGCCAGGGCCGATCTCTCATCCGTGATCACGGCCATCGGGTGACGCCTGTCCATCAGGACCGGACGGGACGTGGCGGGGTCCAACTGGTAGCGCCGTTCGGCAAAAGCTTCTTTCAGCACCTCCAGATCAAGATTCAAACAGGCTTTCATGATTTCCGAACCATGGGGCGCGATCACCTGGTCCACGTTCTTTTTTTTCAGCCAGCGGGCCAGCTTCATGGCCAGATCCGGGCGGTTCGACGCGTCGTGGTACAGACCGCCGTGGAATTTCACCAGGGTGACTCCGGGCAGCAGCGCCATCTGGCGGTCCAGGGACGCCTCCAGGTCGTCCCAGGCCATGTCCATGCTGATCCTGCCGAAATGTTCCGTGTCGGGGTAGGACAGATGGGCTGAAACAGCCACCCTGTTCTTTTCGGCCAGGGTTCGGAAAATCCCCACCGTCTCGGCGTCTCCCGCATGTCCCCCGCAGGCGATGTTGGCGATCTGAATCGTTTCCATCAGGGCCAGGTCCACGGGGTGGTCCGGCCCACGCTCTCCGATGTCGCAGTTGATTCGGATGTTCATTTACGTCTCCTCGATAAAAAGAACCCCGTCCCCCGGATGAATCCGTTTCAACAGTTCCGGGTCCGTGGTTCCCAATATGTTCCAGCCCCCCGGGGATTCGGAGGGGTAAACGCCCGTCTGGGCTCCGCCGATGGCCACCGATCCGGCCGGGACCTTTGTCCTCGGCGATGCCAGCCTGGGGGTTTCAAGACGGCTGTCAAGGCCGATGAGATACGGGAAGTAAGGCAGGAAACCGATCATGGCCACGGTGTAAAGCGGGGCTTTGTGACGGTCGATCACCTCCCGGACTGTCAGGCCGCAGTGCCTGGCCACCCGTTCGAGATCCTCTCCGTCGTAGCGAACCGTGAGACAGTGGACGGGTTCAGGATGCTCCAGGCCGCCCCCCTGCCCTTCCCGGCCCAGGTTACCCAGCACCTCTTCCACCCGGTTCGAAACACCGGACAGGGAGCAGGCCAGAGGGTCCAGATAAACGGCCAGGGATGTGTAGGACGGCACCAGATCCCGGAAACCCGGCTCTTCGGCCAGAGCCCGTTTCAGAATCCGGCAGGCGGCCAGGACCTTCCGGGACACGTCCCTGTCCATGGTTTCACCCAGAGCCCAGCACAGGCAGGCATCCCCGATAGTGTATCGTCTGAAGCCTTTCATAAGAAGCCTTTCACCCCGCGACATACGTCCAGATCATCAAAATCACCAGGGACGCCAGGGTCACGGGGACCCCGATCATCGCGTGATCCCGGAAACCCAGACGGACGTTCTGCTCCGCCGCCTTTTCCACCACGATAAGATTGGCGATGCTGCCCAAAAGAAACAGGTTACCGGCAAAAGTGCTTGAGACCGCCAGGGTGTACCACTGGTCCGGGTCCGTGGTTTGAAGAAAGCCTTTGAGAAGCATCACGGCCGGGACGTTGCTGAACACGTTGCTGAGCACCGTGGAAAGCCCGGCCAGCATGTTCAGGTCCCGAAGATCGAACCCCTTTTCCGCCAGGTCACGGACCAGCATTCCCGGCATGTCTCCCTGGGATATTCCGTGGATGATGACGAACAGGGCACAGAACAGGGTGATCAGGTGCCAGTCCACCAGACCCAGGATCTCCCGCGTCTCCATTTTCCGGCTGCACAGGAGAACGGCGGCAATGGCCAGGGCCGATACATCCCGGGGGAGATCGGTGAGAAAAAGGCCGACCAAAGACGCAATGGCCAGAAGCCCCTTGGCCGTCTGCCAGCGGTCGAACACCGGCCAGTCCGGATGGCTGTCCGAAGAGTATTCGACGGGTTGGGGCTCCATCCTGTTCCGGTAAACCAGCAGGATGAAAAGGTAGGCGATCCCCAGAGCCAGGAGGGACGGAGGCGCGGCCCAGATGAAGAAATCCATGAAATCCAGACGTCCCACCTGGCCGATAAGCATGTTCTGGGGATTGCCGATCAGGGTGGCCGCCGACCCGATGTTGCTGGACAACGCCAGACCGATGAGAAACGGCAGGGGCAGGCGTCCCGAACGTTTCAGGGCGTAAACCAGCATGGGGGTCATGGCGAAACAGATGATGTCGTTGGCCAGAAGGGCTGAAAGCACAGCGGAAACCATCATGAGCACCAGGAGGAACAGTTTGGGACGTTCCAGGAGTTCCGTGGTTTTCGAGGCGGTGTAGTTGTAGAACCCCCCCAGCCTGAGCTGGGCCGAAATGATCATCAGGGCGTAGAGCAGGCAGATGGTTGCAAAATCGATGGAGGAGACCGCGTCGGCAGGCGTCACCACCCCGAAGACCACCATGGCGATGGCGCCCAGGAGGGCGATGCCCACCCGGTCCAGGGCCAGGCCCGGGACATGGCCCAGGGCGATGCCCAGATAGCTGACGGTGAAGATGACAAGCGCTGTCACGTGATGAACGGCCCCTTCCCTGTGGTATGCGTTAGACCGGTCTTCCGGAACCCATCCCGCGACCGGCTGAAGAAACTTCGCAGATAATCTTTTCAAAATCAAGCCCCATGGAAGGATATGCCGTTCTTTCCCTTGTCTCCCGCCCAGCCCTTCATGATCATTCCTGGCAACCCTGTTTTTTCGACTGGAACCCGTCAAGTTTCCCGACCCAACTGCCGATACCATGAATGGATGAATCGGTTTCATCCGTCAACGCGTTGTGTGTTAAAGGGATTCGACCCATGGAACTTTCAACAACCTACAATCCGACATCGGCTTACCGGTCCAACCTGGACCAACCCAGGCCGGTCCAGCCTGAGGGCCCCGCAGCAGGCCGCAGGGAGCCCTCTGCCACATCATCGTCCAACCCGGATTCCATGGAAGACACGGTGTCCATCGGGTCAGGCGAAAAGAGCGGCGACAATGCCACCTACTCGGCCCGGGGTCTGTTGAACGGGGAAGAAAAAGAAACCACGGTCCCCGGCCAGAAACCTGAAGCTTCTGAAACGGAAGAAGAAAAATCGTCGGAAGCTGAAAAATCCGATGCTGAACGTAAAGCCGACGGCCAGGAATACACCCGGGAAGAGCAGGAAAAAATAACCAAACTCAAAGACAGGGACAGGGAAGTCAGAGCCCATGAACAGGCCCATGTGGCTGCGGGCGGACAGTATGTCCGGAGTGCCGCCCAGTTCCAGTACCAGACAGGGCCTGACGGGCAGCGATACGCCGTGGGCGGCGAGGTGAGCATCGATGTGTCCAAAGAGGGTGAGCCCGAGGCCACTGCCGCCAAGATGCAGGTGGTGATCCGGGCGGCCCTGGCTCCGGCCGAGCCTTCGGGACAGGACCGGGCCGTGGCGGCCCAGGCTGTTCGAACGGCCAGTGAGGCGAGAATGGAAGCCGCGGCCGAATCCGGCGCCGCAGCCGGTCAGAAAACCGGGCCGGAAAACAAGGAAGATCCTGGGACAAAAACAGAAGATAAGGCGTTGCCCGCACAAAACACCGGCATCGACCTTTTTGCCTGACGCCTGAGCAATGCTAAGTTCAGGCGTTGCCTCCGCCTGAAGAAAGAAGAAGGGGATCGATTCCCAGGCTTTTCACCGCCTCCTCCCAGCAGTCATCCGGCTCCACCTGGAAAACGATCCGGTCCGACGCGTCCTGGGTCAGCCAGGCGTTTTCCCTGATTTCCTGCTCCAGCTGTCCCGGCCCCCAGCCGGCGCACCCCAGCATCATCCTGGCCTTGAAAGGCCCTGTGCCCACAGCCAGGGCTTCCAGAATGTCCATGGTGTTGGTGACCGCAAGGGTCGGTGTGACCTGGAGGGCCCCCCGCCAATCAAAAGGCGGGCCGTGAAGGATGTAGATCTCTTCCACATGGACAGGCCCTCCCATGTAAATCGGGGACTTGGCGATTTTCTGGTTCACCGCCATGTTGAATTCCTTGAACACCTGCTCGAGAATCACCAGGGCGTGGGGCCGGTTGATCACCAGGCCAAAGGCCCCTTCCGGCGTGTGTTCGCAGATCAGGGTCACCGTCTTTGCAAAATTCGGGTCCGCCAGTTCGGGCATGGCGATGAGAAACTGGCCTTTAAACGAAACGAACCCAGCCTGTCCAAGATCAGCGGCCATAGACATCCTCGTAACGGACGATGTCGTCCTCTCCCAGATAACTGCCGGACTGGACCTCGATGAGCTCCAAATCGATCTTTCCAGGGTTTTCAAGGCGGTGGACGATGCCCAGGGGGATGTAGGTGGACTCGTCTTCTTTCAGGATGAATTCGTCACTCCCCTTGGTCACCAGGGCTGTGCCCCGGACCACCACCCAGTGTTCGGCACGGTGGAAGTGTTTCTGGAGGGACAGGCGGGCTCCGGGCTTCACGGTGATCCGTTTCACCTGGAAGTTGGCCGACAGATCGATGCCCTCGTAAGAGCCCCATGGTCTGTAGACTTTCTTGTGGATCGCCGCCTCTTCACGCATCACCGTCTTCAACTGGGACACGATTTTCTTGACTTCCTGGACCCGGTCCCGGGGAGCGATGAGCACCGCGTCCGCCGTTTCCACCACCACATGGTTCTCGATGCCCACGGCGGCGATCATCCGGCTTTCGGCATGAAGAAAGGAGTTTTTCACGTCATGGGTGAGAACGTCTCCCCGGATCACGTTGCCCTGGGCGTCTTTCTGGCCCACCTGCCACAGGGCGTCCCAGGAACCCAGATCGTTCCAGCCGGCCGACAGGGGGATCATGGCTCCCCGGTCCGTTTTTTCCATGACTGCGTAGTCGATGGAATCGCTGGGACAGGCGGAAAAAGCCTCTTTGCCCAGCCGGAAGAAATCCAGGTCTTTCCGCCCTTCATCCACGGCTTTGCGGCAGGATGTCACGATATCGGGCACAAAGCGCTCCAGTTCGGAAAGCACCCGGTCGGCCCTGAACATGAACATGCCGCTGTTCCAGCAGTAGTCTCCTGATTTTAGGTAAAGATCGGCCGTGGCCGCGTCGGGCTTTTCCACAAATTCGGCAATGGACACAGCCTGCCCTGATGTTCCGTTGTCGGATACGGGCTCGCCTTTCCGGATGTAGCCGTAGCCTGTCTCCGGACTCTTGGGCACGATGCCGAAGGTGATGAGAAAATCGTTCCGGGCAAGATCCCGACCTGCCTCGATGGCCTTGTGAAGGGCCTCCACCTCCTCGATGCTGTGGTCGGCGGGAAGCACCATCAGCACGGCGTCTTTGGACATCTCCAGGGCTTTCAGGGCCGCCACGGCCACGGCCGGCGCCGTGTTCCGTCCCACGGGTTCGAGGACGATGGACGCATCCGGAACACCGATGGCCCGGAGCTGTTCGGCCACCATGAAACGGTGGTCTTCGTTGCAGAGCACCAGGATATTTCCCACCCCTTCGAAACTGGTCAGGCGGAGCACGGTGTTCTGGAGCATGGTCCTGTCGTCGACCAGGCTCAGCAGCTGTTTGGGATACTGTTCACGGGAAAGGGGCCAGAGCCTTGTGCCGGAGCCGCCGGCAAGTATCACGGGAATGATCATCGATATCCTCTTTCTATGCTAATGAAGGTTGTCATGGTCACAAAACATGACGTTAGTCATAACACAAATCGTTCAATAGCCAAACGCTCTTTTTTCAAGTTGAAACCGGCTTGGTAACCCCTTGGCTTCAAAAAGGAAATGATCTCGATTCCATTTTTTTATTGACGCGCCCATAAACTCTGACTTAGTAACTTGGCAGTTGGTCAATTTTCATTTTATCCACACCATGCGCGTTTTTGGTTTATGAGGTTTGACACCATGAAAAAAAGAACCGCCACCTGGCTGCCCCCCCTTGTTTCGATTCTTGCCACCCTCATCGTTTTCACCGGTTGCGGCAACAGCGGATACGGCACCGCAGAACCTTACGTGATCACCGGCACGGTGAGTAACGGAGGCGCGGTGTCGGGGACGGTTCACGTCCTCACCAATAAGAGAAACGATTCATACCAGGGGGCCATTGACAGCGAAACCGGAGCCTACCGGGTCAGTGTCACAATTCCGGACCCGCCTTATTTCGTCTGGGCCGTCATCGACGGAGACAGGGCCCTTTATTCCTACACCCAGGGACGGCGGAACTCCGAGGCAAATGACATCAAAGACCAGACCGTCAACATCAACCGGCTCACCGACATGATCATGAGCATGACCTACCTGGAAGACACGGCGGAATTGTTCGGAGACCAGCACAGCGGTCTTCTCCCCAAATTAACGGATTTGGAATTTTTCCAGGAGGACCTTGAAAAACTGTTCGAGGAAGTGTTCCGGAAAACCTGCTACAACGAGGGGTTCGACCTGTTCCATGACACCTGGGAACCTGGAGAAGACCTTTTCGAAATGCTGAACTCCCTCACCGTGACCTATGTCCATGAACTGGACGAACGGAGCGTCTATCTCTATGGAAGCAACCCCACACCTTTCTACAGCTACGACCTGGAAGGCGACGTGGAGATCAACCGCCCGATGGATTCGGATGACGCAGCCCTGATCATCATCGGGGACCGGCACCTCCCGACCTGTGTCAAATGATGTGACTTTGTCATTTTTTATATGAAAGAAGCGGGCGAAACACTGAAAAAACAATGCCCGAATCAGGTTTCAGCCCCCAATTTGTCATACCGGGCGGCCTTCAACATGGCGGAGCGTTTGAGCCCGTTTCGGACTCTGCAAAGACCACGGACTCGAATTCCGAAGCCGACCCGGAATCCACGCCGGCATAAGCAACCGTTCCCAAAAATTCATGCGCCAAATTGTTTGCGAGCATGGATTCCGGGTCGGCTTGCATGGCGGTCACCTTGAATTCGCAAGATACACCTCAGCTCAAGACCTTCCGAAATGACCACGGCCGCCCGGAATAACAAGGGTGGGGGCGTGTCAAACATCTTTCATGCGTCGTTACAAATTTATCCCAGCGTCTTCCGAAGGAGTTCCGCCAGCTTCAGGTTCGTGGCCCGGTCTTTCAGGGAAAACCGGACGTAACGGTCGTCGAGACCTTTGAAATTGGTGCAGTTCCGTATCAGGATCTTCTGATTCACCAGGGTCTCGTAGAGTTCCCGGGCCTTCATCTTTCCTTCGAGTCTCGCCAGCACGAAATACGTGGCACAGGGATAGAACACAAGGTTTTTTTCGGGCTTCATGGCGTCCAGGAACACCTGTTTCTCCTGCCGGACAAACTCCCGGGTTTCTTTCAGAAACCGGTCCACCATGTCTTTTTTCTCAAGCAGGAACTCCACGGCGGCCTGGGCCAGGGCGTTGACACTCCAGGGCAGGATCAGCTGCTCGAAACGGTAGATCAGGGGCACGGGCGCCAGAAGAAAACCCACCCGGAGACCGGGAATCCGGAACACCTTGGACATGGAGTTCAACACCAGCACGTTGGGAAGCCGGAACGACACGGCGCTGTGGGCGTAACTGTCCGTGGCAAAGGGGAGGTAGGACTCGTCAATGACGAAAAACGTTTCGGGGAAAGCCCGGCACAACGCTTCCAGTTCACCGTTGTCCCAGAGAATCCCCGTGGGGTTGTTGGGGTTGCAGATGAACACGGTGTCGACTTTGGCCATCTCCTTTTTCAGGGCGTCCATGTCCGGCCTGAAACCCTCCTCCGCCCGTGTGACGAACATCCGGCACTCGGCCTTGTGCATGGCGCAGGCGTCCCCGTAATCCGCGTAACTGGGCCCCACCACCAGGGCCTTCCGGGTTTTCAGCGCCCTTGGAATGTTGTAGATGAACTGGGTGGTGCCGTTCCCGGCCAGCACGCTTTCGTGGGCCATGCCGTAACGGTCGGCCAGCATGCTGGTGATTCTCTTCGAGTTCACCTCGGGCAGGCTGATGATGGTGTCCATGGTGTCTTTCAGGAACTGGACCAGCCCCTCGGGCGGCCCCAGGGGATTCAGGTTGCTGCTCATGTCGATGATGTCTGCGGGGTCGCATCCCAGTTTCGCCGCCACATCGTGGATATTTCCGCCGTGTCCGATAATCATGGTTCGTCTCCGGTTGGTTGTTTCATGAATGACGTCTATCGTATCGCCAGGGCCAAAAACAGCATCGCTTCCATCGTCTCCACCATGGCTCCCAGCATGTCTCCGGTGATACAGCCCGTTTTCCTTCTGTAATAGACCAAAATGGCAGGAACCATCAACACAAAAGCCGCGTTCAGCATCAGGGCCGGAAAACCCAGCGCCAGAGACAGGGAAAGAACAACCCAGACCCCGATAAAATCCCTGGCGGGAAGCGGTTTTTCAAAATGGCCCTTGCCCGTTCCTTCGGGCCTGCCGTAGGGAAGGAAGCGTATGCCGAAAAGAAGGGCTGACCGGGCATAGGCCGGGACGAGAACCAGGGCCAAGACCCTTGTTGATCCTGATTCGGCAAGGGCCGAAACCCCTGCCCACTTCAAGGCAAGCACGGTGAAAAGCGCCACCACGCCCATGGCCCCGATGCGGCTGTCTTTCATGATCTCCAGCATCCGTTCTTTGGACCGGTGGCTGAAAAGCCCGTCCGCCGTGTCGGCCAGCCCGTCCAGGTGAAAGGCACCGGTAACCAGGATCAGAAAGACCACATCGAGAATCGCCGCAATATCAGGATTCCAGACAAGCCTCACCACGGCGTCGAATCCGGCCAGAAGCAGTCCGACGATCAGCCCCACCACTGGAAAAAAAGCGGTCATGCCCCCGGCGGTGAAAGTGTAATTCCCGCCCGTGGGCAGAACCGTGATAAAACCCAGGGCTGAACGGAAACGGTCCGTCACTTTTGGAAAATCCTTGCCGTTCACAGAACCGCCTTTCCCTTGAGGGTCAGGGGGAGGCCCGCGAAGGTCACCACCACCCGGTCCGCAGAACGCGCCACGATCTGGTTCACGATGCCCTGAACATCCCGGAACAACCGGGCCAGGCTGTTTTCAGGCACGATGCCCGCTCCCACCTCGTTGGACACCAGAACCACGGGACAGGACGAGGCCCTGACCGCCGCGCAGAGGTCGCCGGTCCGCCGGAGGATTTCGTCCTGTTTCACTTCGGCCATCAGAAGGTTGGTGACCCAGAGCGTCAGGCAGTCCAGAAGGATCACCCCGTAATCGGCGCTTTTCCGACGGACGATGTCAGCCACATGGACGGGTTCCTCCACCGTGGTCCAGGTCATGTCCCGGTCCTCCTGATGTTTTTTCACCCGCTCTTCCATCTCCTGATCCAAAGGAACGCAGGTGGCGATGTAGAGTTTCCGGCTGTCCGTGAGGGACTGGGCCAGATGCTGGGCGTAACGGCTCTTGCCGCTTTTGCATCCCCCAAGAACCAGCGTGCTTTCAATGTTTTTCATCGGTGATGTATCCTTGAATCGTTTGAAGATCCACATGGGCCGCCACGTGGTCGAGAAGTCGGTCGTATTCCCTTTCCCGGGCGGCAAGTCCCCCTTTTTCCGGAACGGCAATGCGGCCCAGCCCCATGCGGAACAAGATGGCCTTTAAAATCTCAGGACTGTCGAAAAGGCCGTGCATGTAAGTCCCCAGGACGTTGGCCTCGTCGGAGACACAGCCGTCTTCGTCGTCGCAGCGTTCATGGTTTCGTTCGTGCACATGGAACAGGCTCTGCCCCCCGTGCCGCGTGGTCTGCCCCATATGGATCTCGTACCCCGTTCCCTCGCGCCCGTCCCAGGTAAAGCGGCTCAGGATGGTGGTTTTGGGGTGCTTCATCACCGTGCTGACAGGCAGGAGCCCCAGGCCTTCCGAGCTGCCCGGCCGGCCCTCGAACCCTTCGGGATCGTGGAGAACGGTTCCCAGCATCTGGTAGCCGCCGCAGATTCCAAGAACCGCCCCGCCGTTGTTCGCATAGGACCGGATGGCCTCGGCCCAGTTTTTTTCCAACAGCCAGGCCAGATCGGCCCGGGTGTTCTTGGAACCGGGAATGATGATTCCGGCGCAACCTGAAATTTCCGCGGGATTGTCTGTAAAAAACGCATCGACGCCGCCAAGGCCGAAAAGGGGATCGAAATCGGTGAAATTGGAGATATGGGGCAGCCGCAGCACAGCGATCTTCGCCAGCTGCGCACCGTCGTTCTTCTTCGGCCGGGTTTTTTCGAGGACCACCGAATCCTCGTCCTGGATCTTGATGTGGTCGAACCAGGGAAGGACGCCCAGCACGGGTTTTCCGGTTTTGTCCTCCAGATAGTCCACCCCGTCTTTGAACAGACGGAGGTCGCCCCGGAACCGGTTCACGATGAATCCTTTGATCCGGTCAGCCAGAGGCCGGGGCAGACAGGCCAGGGTTCCGATAATCTGGGCGAACACACCGCCCCGGTGGATGTCGGCCACCAGGATCACCGGCGCGTCGGCGTATTCGGCGATGCTGAAATTCACGATGTCGTGGGCCATGAGGTTCACTTCGGCGCAGGACCCGGCCCCTTCGATGACCACCACGTCATGGGTTCGACGCAACCGGTCCAGGGCCTCGGTGGCCACCTTGAAATGGTTCGCCTTTTTCACATGGTATTCCTCCGCCGTGTTGTTTTCAAGGGCCTTTCCAAGAACGACCACCTGGGACCCCACGTCGCTGGTGGGTTTCAACAAAACGGGGTTCATGTCCACATGGGGCGGGACGCCCGCCGCCTCGGCCTGGACGATCTGGGCCCGTCCCATTTCCAGCCCTTCGGCGGTAACCCCGGAGTTGTTGGACATGTTCTGGGCCTTGAACGGGGCCACCTTCAGACCCAGCCTGTAAAAATACCGGCAAACTGCCGTGGTCACGATGCTTTTCCCCACATCGGAACCGGTGCCGAAGACGGCGATGCATGGGGCAAGATTATTTTGGGGTATCGTCATGGTTCAGGGTCTCGTGTAAAAAAGGAACGTCCAACGCTCAACTCCCAACGTTGAATGGTGGAATGAGCAAGTTTTTGTATCATCAGTTGATATTGTCATTCTTCATTAAACTGTCAAAGCAACATGCCCTTGTCATTCCGGGCGGCAGGAGGCACAGATTCGAATCGCGTCTTTTCAAAGCTGTCCGGTCTGCTACAGTACCCGATGATCGAAGCCGACCCGGAATCCATGCGCGCGAAAGAAACAGCCCATAAATTGGGAACTAATGCCGATTCAAGCGTGGATTCCGGGTCGGCTTCGGATTTCAAACCTTATCGTTTCATAACGTCTGGCAATTTCTCAGGCATCCCGACATGCCGAAGACCGCCCGGAATGACAGGGTTGGGAGCCTTTGGTAAAAATAACGACGTCAAAGATAACGAAACCGTTTTTTGAAGGCCGTCGAATGATAAGTATGGTGAGATACGATGGGCCGCCCGTTGTGCAACACAATTGAACGTTGGGAGTTGAGCGTTGGACGTTGGACGTTTATACCCGCCCGCAAACCCACACCGCCTTTCCAAACCCTCACACCCGCTGTGCACCCCATTCACCATTCGATGTTCCGTGTTCGATGTTCGATGTTCCCATCCCCCACCCGAACATTCTCTCACTTCTCAATCCCCACCCGGGCCTTGACGCCGTTTTTATAGTAATGCTTGATCTCCCGCATCTCCGTCACCAGGTCGGCCCTGTCCATCACCGCCTGGCCCGCGCTTCGTCCGGTGATCACCAGTTCCACATGATCGGGTTTCAGGTCCATGAGGGCCAACAGTTCGTTTTCGGAAAACAGGCCGCAGGTGACGGCCACGCTGGCCTCTTCCAGAATCACCAGGTCGTGCTGCCCGGCTTCCAGAACGGCTTTCGCCCGTTCATAGCCTTTGCGCCCGGCGTCCAGGTCGTCTTCCGAGGGTTTTCCCTTCACGAACCGGCCCAGGCCGTATTGCTCCAGCGTCACCTGGCCGGTAAACCGTTCCAGGGCTTTCACCTCGCTGTAATCGCCTTTTTTCAGGAACTGGATCACCATCACCCGAAGCCCGGCGCCCAGGGCACGCAGGCAGAGTCCCAGGGCCGCCGTGGTTTTGCCTTTACCGTTCCCCGTGTACACCTGGATGTAGCCTTTCATAGGTCGTATTTCTCCGAGTAACCCCTGGGTGTGACCATGAAATCGAGGTAGGTCACCGAGGCGCTGTTTCCGATGAACACCGTGGTGAGCATGTCCACGTCCGCCTTGTCCAGATCGGCCAGCCGGGTGATGGTCACGGCCTGCCCTTCCCGCATGGCGCTTTTCACGATGCCCACCGGCGTGTCCGGGTGGCGGTGTTTCATGACGATCTCCCGGGTTTTCTCGAGCTGCCAGTTCCGTTTCTTGCTTTTGGGGTTGAAGATCACCATGACGAAATCCGCCGAAGCCGCCGCATCCACCCGTTTTTCGATGAGTTCCCAGGGCGTGAGCAGATCGGACAGGCTGATCACCGCAAAGTCATGGGTCAAAGGCGCACCCAGAAGGGCCGCACCCGACGCCAGGGCCGGAATGCCGGGAACCACTTCCACGGTGAGGCAAGGTCCGGAGTCTTCCGGAGTTGCTGTGGATCCGGGCCGCATCACACGAATGCCCTTTTTCTGGCAGATCTCGAAGGCCAGTCCGGCCATGGCGTAGATCCCCGGATCTCCGGAACTCACAATGGCGCAGCTTTCGCCGCCCATGGCCATATCGATGGCCGACCGGACCCGGTCCACCTCTTTTTTCATGGTGGTGGCCACCTGTTTTTTCCCGCCGATCAGGTCCTGAATCAGGTCCATGTAGGTGGTGTAACCGGCCACCGCGTCGACGTTTTTCAGGACCTGAACCGCCCGCTCCGACATGTGGGCCTGATCGCCGGGCCCGATGCCTACGATGTAAAGGTGATTCGCGCCACCGCCACCGTGGCGTTGGCCGTTTTCCGCTTGGGAACGATCAGGCTCCCTTTTTCCGCTCCCAGAATCGCCGCCGCTTCGCATACGCTTTTCACTCCCATATGTTTTTCCACCGTCTCTGACGGGGTTTGTATCGTTTCCACACCGGCCAGGTCATCCCGGCTGAAAAACCTCAAAGGCACCTTCAGTTCTTTGGCCAGCTCAAGCAGGCCCCGTTCATCGTGTTTCACATCCACGCTGGCGATGAGGGCAAGGGACCGGAGAGAAAGACCGTGTTGATCCAGGGTGTCGATCAGCAGCCCTTTGATTTCATCTTTTTCCGTATCCCTGTTGCAGCCGATGCCCGCCACCAGGGTTTTGGGCCTTAACATCAAATCTCCTGACCCGGCCTGCCCCATGCGGTCGTCCACACAGACTTTCGGTTCCTGAACCGAATCCTCGAACAGGTCCATGCTGTCCCTGAAAAAACCGTAAGGATCTAAAATTCCCACGGGTCTTCCCGCAAGGAAAGCCATATTCACAGTTTTGATGGCCTCCGGGTTTTCGATCCCGAGTTTTTTTTCAACAGCCATGGTGTCAATCGAAGGACGGCCGTTCACATCGGTGGCTGTGGTGATCACCGGTGTTGCGCCCAGAAGGCCCGCCACCTGTACCGCCAGATCGTTGGCCCCGCCCACATGGCCTGAAACCAGGCTGATGGCAAACGTCCCCCGGTCGTCCACCACCACCACGGCCGGATCGTGGATCTTGTGAACCAGATGGTCGGCGATGACCCGGACCACGATGCCGGTGGCCATGAAAAACACGTGGGCGTCAAAGGCGCCGAAATGGTCGGCCACCGCCTGTTTGAGACTGCCGAAGCGTTGGGCCGGCTCATGATCTGTTTCCAGATTTTCGGACAGAAACACGGTCGAACCCGGCAGAGATTCCGCCAAAGACAAAGCCAGAACCGCGCCGTGGGGCGTCAGGGCCCAGAGTGCCGTGGTTTTTCCCTGCCCGTCCGGTCCGTTCATCAGGCGACTCCGTCCCTGTACCCGTGGGCGAAGGTCCGGTCGTAGAGTTTGGACCGGTGCCGAATGCCGTCTGTCAGGGCGGCCACGGTTTTCCCCACGATAATCAGGGCCTGGTGGGTGATGTTTTTATCACGGACCAGGGCCGCCAGTTCCGAAACTTTGGCGTAATACACCTGCTCTTCAGGCTGGCTGACCCGGAAGGCCACGGCGCACATGCAATCCGCACCGTAGTTATTGACGAGAATCTCCTCCACGTGGTCCACCAGGGCGATGCTGAGATAGATGGCCATGGACGCCTGATGACGGGCAAGGCTTTCAAGACTCTCGGTTTCGGGAACCGGCGTCCGTCCGGCCATGCGGGTGAGGATCAGGGTCTGGGTCACTTCGGGCAGGGTGTACTCCAGTCCCATGGAGGCCGCTGCCGCAAAGGCCGCTGTCACGCCGGGAATCACCCGGTAAGGAATATCCCGTTTGTCCAGCTCCACCATCTGCTCGAAAATGGCCCCGTAAAGGGACGGGTCACCGGTATGGAGACGGACCACGTTTTTCCCGTCGCGGTACGCCCGCTCCATCAGGTTTACCATCTCGTCCAGATGCAATGACGCGCTGTTCACCTTTTCCGTTTCCGGCCGTGCCCAGACCATCATCGCCTCGGGCACCAGGGATCCCGCGTACACGATGAGGTCCGCCTTCTCCAAAGCCTTCATGCCCTTCACCGTGATCAGCTCCGGATCTCCGGGACCGGCCCCGACGAAGAGAATTTGTTCGTTATTCATAAATGATTTCCTTCCCCAAAACGGACTTTCGCTTCGTATCTTGCCTTATGGTTTGATTCCCCGGATAATGAACACGGGGTTTCCCGCCTTGAGCATCAAATTCCATGGCATGGCATAGCCGGTGTTCACCTGGACCTGGACGACGTCCGTCCGGTAACCCAGAGCTTCCAGGGTGGTCATGGCCGTGTGCACGTTGCCGATAAGTACGGTGTTCACCACCACCATGCCGCCCTGGACCAGCCGGGTGCAGGCGGCGGTGAGAATCGCTTCCAGATCCCGGCCACCGCCTCCCACGAAAATCCGGTCAGGGTCGGGCAAATTGTCCATACCCCCGGGCAGGCAGGCCGTGACCGGCACCATATTCGTCACCGCGAAACGGGCCATGTTTTCCTTGATATCGGCCACCCGCTCCTCATGCTGCTCCAAGGCGAAAATCCGGCCTTTTCGGATGAACCCGGCGGCCTCGATGGACACCGCCCCGCTTCCGGCCCCCAGGTCCCACATCACATGGTGATCTTCGAGACAGAGCTTTGAAAGACTCACAACCCGGATTTCGGCCTTGGTGATCAGGCCGTTTTGATGGGCGAAAAGGTCGTCGGCCATGCCGAGTCCGATGGGCAGGGCTTTGGGTTCCTCCGGCCCTTCTTTTATCTCCGGGTCTTTTTTCAGAATCACCAGGTTGGGATCGCTGAACGTTCGGCCTGCGGCCTCTTCCAAATCGTACCAGCCCACCTTTTCCCTGTCCGACCCCATGTTTTCAAGGACGCACATCCGGCAGCGTTCCACGCCCTTTCCCCAGAGCTGTTTCGCCAGTTCCGACGGGCTGTTCACAGGATCTGTGAGCACCGCCACCTTGTCGTGTCCGAGAATCCGGTCGATCCCGTCGTCGTCCGGTGTCTTGCCGTGAAAACTCAGCACGGCCACGTCGTCCCAGGATTCCTTGATCCGTGAAAAAGCCCCGGCCACCGCGGTCACGTTGGGAAAAATCTCGACGTTCTCTTTTCCGAGAATGGCCGCAAAAGCCTTGCCGATCCCGTAGAACAAAGGATCGCCCGAGGCCAGGACCACCACGTGTTTCGTTTCCGCGTGGCGGGCCACCTGCCGGGCCAGAGTCTTCACGTCCTTGCCGATCACCATCTTTTCAGACGGATGGTCCGAGTAATTCCACAGATGGCGGCGGCCGCCCACCAGAACGTCCGCTTCGGCGATCATCCGGATATGGCGTTCCGTAAGGTCTTCAGGCCCAAGGCCCATGCCGATGATTTTCACAGGGTTCATCGTCCGCTCCTGTCTGTATCCGAATCAAACATAACGTTTCCGTCAAAATCGAAAATCACGGCCCGCACGGCCAGTTGTTGGTTTGAGAACGCACCCGCCCACCGTATCATCTTTTCCCCCACCACCGAGACAATGCCCGGGCAGACCGGGTAAACCATCTCAAAGGCATGCCGGGCCGTGTTGGCGCCCCTGACCTGACTGGCCAGCTTGTCATTCCCCGAAATGTCCATCACCCAACCGGCCAGGTTGCCCAAACTCACATCGGATTTCGACGCATGGGTGTGGGGCGCTCCCTGGGCCATTTTCACGGCCTTGCCGAAAAACACCGCAAGGGTCACGGCCTGAAATCCTGTGGCCACGGCCTTTTCCAGGGAATCTTTGAAAAAATCCCCGATCTGGATAAACGCTTCGGCGGGCAAAGCCGGAAACCTCTTCATGGCGAAACGTTCGCTGCGCCGCCCCGTGGTGAACACCGCCTGGTTTAAACCCGAAGCTGCGGCCACGGACAAGGCCGAGCCGATGGTGGCGATGTAGGCCTCGTGGCTCAAAGGTTTCACCACACCGGTGGTGCCGAGGATGGAGATCCCGCCCACGATGCCCAGCCGGGCGTTCAGGGTTTTTTCCGCGATCTTTTCCCCGTCTTCCACAAAAATCTCGATATCCACGCGTTGATCCGTATCCCCCAGGACTTCGGCCACGGCGTTCCGGATCATGGTCACCGGTCCCGGATTGATGGCCGGTCCGGAAAGGGGAAGCCCGAGCCCCGGTTTGGTCACACGCCCCACGCCCCGTCCGCCCCGGATACGGATTTCCGATGGGCCGGACGCAAGCGTCACCACCGCCCCGATTTCCGCCTTGTCCGTGGCGTCCGGATCATCCCCGCCGTCCTTGATCACCGTGCACAGGGCCTTGTCCGGAGCCAGCCGCTCCCATCTGCGGGGCCGGATGTCCGCATAACCCTCGCTGAGGAAGGGAATCCTCAAAAATTCAGGAAGATCTCCACGGACGAGCAGGCAAAGAGCCCCCTTGACCGCCGCGGCGGCGGCCGTTCCTGTGGTGAATCCTGGTTTGAGGTGTCGGGTCATGTCTTTTGGTTCAGTCTTTCTTCCGCCCCTGCTTGGCCAGAATCAGGGTCCAGTAGTCGGGTTCCCGGTCGGCCAGGACCCGGATGTCCTCGATGATCTCTTCCCCTTCCCTGCCGCATTTGCGGATGGCCCGGCTGTTTTCGATCATGTCGCTTTCAGCCAGGGCCCGGGTGATGTCTTTCACGTTTCGGTAAGCCTTGAGCAGCACCACGTTCTCCGCGCAGTCCGAAAACTTGCGGACATTGCCGCCGCCGTAAGCCCCAGAGGTGAGGAGCAACGACTCTTCCGCCTCCACCAGGGGCACGTTCATCCGGGCCGCGGCCGCCTGGTAGGAGGTGATGCCCGGCACCGTCACGATGGGAATGTCCTGCCTCACCTCCCGGATATCCTGAAGGATGTAACCAAAGGTGGAATAGGTCATGGGGTCGCCCAGGGTGAGGAACGCTGCGTCCTTTCCCTGGTCCAGCACGGAAAGAATCGAAAGAGAATTCTCCCTCCAGGCCGATTTCAACGCGTCCTTGTCCTGGGTCATGGGAAAGGAGAGATGCCTCACGTCCACGGTTTCCGGCAGATGGGGCCGGGCGATGTCCACGGCCAGGCTGAAGGCGTTCCGGGTGGAAGAGGCGGTAAACACCACATCCACATGGGCCAGGATCTTCACCGCCTTCACGGTGAGAAGTTCGGGGTCGCCCGGTCCCACGCCGATGCCGTACAATGTTCCTTGTTTCTTAGTCATAGTGGCCTTTTTGTTCAAAATAGAATCTGTTCTCTTTATTTGCCTCCGGCGGCCCTGCCGGGAGCCAAACTTTTGAAAAGTTTGACAAACGGGTATGGAAAAGGATCGCTCATCACCTTGCCCCAAACCCATTTGTCCAGATTTTTAAAATCTGGTCCCCCGGAAGGGCCGCCGGAGGCAAAAATCCTGAAACCGACCTAATGCCCGGCCATGATGATCAGGGCGTTCACCACGCTGGCGGCGATGTTGGACCCGCCTTTGCGCCCCTCGTTGGTGATGTAGGGGACGCCCGCGTGAAGCAGTTCCGCCTTGGATTCGGCGGCGTTGACGAACCCCACGGGAAAACCGATCACCAGGGCCGGTCTCGCCTTGCCTTCGCGGATCAGCTCGATCAGGCGCAACAGGGCCGTGGGCGCATTGCCCACCACGTAAATCCCGCCGTCCATGTCCGTAACTGCGGCGTCCACGGCCAGGCGGGCCCGTGTGGAACCGGTTTCACCCGCTTTTTTTCCGATGTGGGGGTCGGCCATATAACAGATCACACGGCCGCCAAAATCTTCGATGGCTTTTTTCCGGACGCCGGAAAGGGCCATGGTGGTGTCGGTGACGATGTTTTTTCCGGCCCGGATCGCGGCGACTCCCGCGTCCACGGCCTCGGGATGGAAACGCACCGTGTCGATGTAGTCGAAATCCGCCGAAGTGTGGATCATCCGCCGCACAATGGGCCAGGTCTTTTTGGAAAAGCCGTGGTCCCCCGCTTCTTTTTCGATGATGTCAAAGCTCATCCGTTCGATATCTTCAGGCTTCATCACATGTCCTTTCCTTTTGGTATTCAGCGCAGGCCCTGACAAAATCCGCCGCCGTTTCCGGCCTGCTTCCGAAATGAAGATGGATATAGCTGCCCAGGGTCCGGTTGACCGTGTAACCTTCGGCCACGGCTGTCTCGCCGTTCCTCGGACTGACACGGTACAGGGTGCGGCCCGCCGGGTTGTCGTCAATGGTGGAATAATGGAACTCGTGCCCCCGGATCACCCGGCCTTTGTCACCGATCACCGTGTCCGCCGTGAGGGTCACTTCCCTGTACCCCAGACTGCGGAGTTTTGGAAGCATCCGGGCGGTAAACGGAAAACAGCCGGCCATGGGCCAGACTTTTCCTTCAAAATCAACAATCTCCCGGCACAGGGCCATGAACCCGCCGCATTCGCCGTAGATGGGCATGCCCTGGTCCGAGGCCCGTTTGATTCCGGCGAGAAGCAGTGCGTTTTCCGCCAGCCTTTCCGCGAACAGTTCGGGATACCCTCCCCCCAGGTAGAGGCCATCCAGCTTGTCCGGCAGGACCTTGTCTTCCAGAGGGGAAAAGAACACAAGTTCGGCCCCGCTTTCTTTCAGGAGGTCCAGGTTGTCCTGGTAATAGAAACAGAAGGCCCTGTCCCGGGCCACGCCGATGCGGGCCCTGATTTCTTTGGCCTGGACGCCCGGATGTTTTTCCGGAGTTTTACCCGGCCCGAGCCGGTCAAACAGAAGATCAAGGTCGATATGCTGTTCCATCACATCGGCCAGACGGGAAAGACGTTCGGCTGACAGTCCCTCTTCGTCGTCGGTCACCAGTCCCAGATGGCGTTCGGGCATGGCAAGCCCCTCGGTTCTGGGAATGCCTCCCAGACAGGGCATGTTGACATGGCCTTCCAGGGATTCCCGGAGATAAGCCAGATGCCGTTCGCTTCCCACGTGGTTGAAAATCACCCCGGCAAAACGCAGATCCGGATCGAAAATTTCAAACCCCTTGACCAGGGCCGCCGCACTCCGGGCCATGCTCCGGGCGTTCACCACCAGGACCACGGGCAAATCCAGCCACTTGGCCATCTGGGCCGTGGACCCGCTGTCACTCCGGCCGTCAAACCCGTCGTAAAGGCCCATCACCCCTTCGACCACCCCCACGTCGCAGCCGGCCATTCCTTTTTCGAAGCAGGCCCGGTTGGCAGCCTTTTCGAGCATCCACCCGTCCAGGTTCCGGCTGACCCGTCCGCAAACCCGGCTGTGATGGCCGGGGTCGATGTAGTCGGGTCCCACCTTGAACGGGGCCACATTCCAGCCTTTTCTCCGGAACAGGGCCATAAGGCCCAGGCTCACCGTGGTTTTCCCACAGCCGCTGTTGGTTCCGGCAATGACCAGGGCTTGTGTCATGGATGTCATCCTTGCTTCCTTTAAGTGGTCAAACTAAAACAGTTCCGGGTACAGGGCCTTGCCGATCATCGTCACACCCTGGATCAGCCGGGGTGTGGGCCGGGACACCAGGTTCTCGTTTACCCGATAGATTTTTCCCTCTTTCACCGCCTTGATGATCTGGAATCCCGGCTCGCTGCGGATGGTGGCCACATCGGCATCGTTCATCCGTCCGTTCTGGACCAGGAACACGTCGATCTGACCGGCTTTGGACAAAATCTTTTCCTTGCCGTAAATCCCGATATTGGTCCCCCGGGAGCTGACCGCGTCGGCGGCCACGTTGATGCCGCCCGCCGCTTCAAGACAGAAGATGGCCATGGAATCCTTGGAAAAGGTTTTCATCTGGCGGTGCATGGCTTCGAAATACACCCGTTTCCGCTGTTTCAGGTGTTTGGTTCTGGCCTTCACCTTTTCAAGGTCCTGTTTGAAATCCCTCACCATGGCAAGAGCCCTGTCTTTTTTTCCGGTGAGAATCCCCAGGGTCACCCAGTAATCGTACATCTCGTTCACATCCCCGGGCTGGAAGGACAAAACCCGGATACCCCGCTGCTCCAGCCGGGCGATCAGCCCAGGATAGGCCCGGTCGATCATGGGACGGACCAGCACCAGATCAGGTCTGGCCGCGTAGAATTTTTCCGGCCCGTCCTGGGTGAAAAAAACCGGCCTGTGGCAGGCCTTGGTTTTGTCCCTGTCCTCGTCACGGCTCGCCCCGATGATCGAATCACAGGCCCCCAGATCCACCAGGTTTTCCGTGTGGGCGCTGTAAAGGGAGATGATCCGGGTAAACGGCCGGTCCACGGTCACGGTCCGGCCTTGGGCGTCGGTGACCGTTTCAGCGGCCACAGCAGGACCGCTTAATACCAGAATCAAAGTCATCGTAATCAACGTTCGAATCAGAAGGTTGTGGGTCATGGCCTGAGGGCCTCCTTTTCCGGATCCAGACCGTCACGCCTGTAAAACACCTGTTTTGATCCTGAAAACGGCTCATCCTGAACCAGAACCTCCACAGCGTAAACCTCACGGATCGTTTCGGCGTTCAGGACATCTTCCACGGTTCCCTGGCTGTGAAGTTTTCCCCGGCTCATCAGAAGAAGACGGTCGCAGAAAAGGGCCGCGAGGTTGATGTCGTGGAACACGGAGATCACCGTTTTTCCCTGTTCGGCCACGCCGGCCCGAACGCTGTCAAGAAGGCTCAGGCTGTGACGGATATCCAGATTGGACGTGGCCTCGTCCAGGAGAAGCACCGGTGTGTCCTGGGCCAGGGCCCGTGCGAACATCACCCTCTGGCGCTCACCGCCGCTGAGTTCCGTGACCGGAACATGGGCGAAACCGGTCACGTCGGCCAGGTCCATGGCCTGGTTTACCGCGTTCAGGTCCTGAACCGTCGGGCTTGAAAAACGCCCGATGTACGGATGGCGTCCCATCATCACCAGATCCTTCACACGATAGGGAAAATGGATCTCCGGGTTCTGGGCCACCAGGGCCACGGTTCGAGCCTGATCCCTGTTGGAATAGCGCTCAAGGGGTTTGTCACACAACCGAATCTGTCCTTGTGCCGGTTTTCTGTAGCGGACCAGAAGATCCAGGAGCGTGGTCTTGCCGCAACCGTTGGGGCCGAGAAGACCGTAGAATAAACCGGGCTCAAGAGTGAATGATAGACCTGAAACCACAGGAGCGGCTCCATAAGCGAACGAGAGATTTTCCACGGTAAAGGCCATGTCACCCCCCCTTCGTCATGTGGCTGCGTTTGAAAAGGTAACAGAACACCGGGCCTCCGATCAGGGCCGTGAGAACGCCGATGGGAATTTCAGACGGCAGAACAGCCCGGGTCACCGTGTCGGCGGCAAGAAGAAGAACCCCGCCGAGAACAAGGGACAGGGGCAGGAGCTTCCGGTTGTCCGGCCCGGCCATCAGCCGAACCATGTGGGGAACGAGAAGGCCCACGAAACCGATGATGCCTGACACGCTCACGCACACCGCCGTGATGAACGAGGCGGTGACCAGAAGGATCACGGTGATCTTTCCTGTATCCACCCCCAGGGTTCCCGCACTCCGTTCACCGAAGGTCATCAGGTTGAGGTCCCGGGCGTAGTAGAAGAAAACGACGAACCCCGGAACAATGACTGAAAGAAGCACCAGGGCGTGGGACCAGGCGGCCGAGGTGAAGCTGCCCATGAGCCAGAACACGATCACCGACACCTGTTCGTCGGCCAGGTACTTGAGAAAACTGATTCCGGCGGCCAGAATCGCCGACACCATGATGCCCGAGAGGATCAGGTTGCTCGAACTCAGGCCCCCCCGCCCTTCCCGGCCGGACCCGGCAAGGAATATCACCACGAACAGCGTGGCCGAGGCTCCGGCAAAGGCCGAGAGGGGAATGGACACCTGGGAAAAACCAGGTGCCAGGACAATGGCCACGGCGGCCCCGAACGCGGCTCCGGCGGAGATACCCAGGGTATAAGGGTCTGAAAGGGGATTCAAAAGGATGCCCTGGAACACGGCGCCGGACACGGCAAGCCCGGCCCCCACCAGGACCGAGGCCAGAATCCGGGGCAGACGCACATCCACGATCACAGCGCGAATTTCTTCGCTGACCATGCTGTCCGGCGAGACCAGGGAAAAGATGGCCCGGGCCACGTCTGCCATAGTAATGCGGATGTAACCCAGTCCGGCGGAAACCATCACGAGAAAAACGAGTGCCAGACAAGACCCGGACAGCAGCCACCCGAATCCTAGTCCCTTTCCCGTGCGCGCCCGTGGTTTGTCTGTTGCCATGAAAAAAACCCGTCTCTTGCGAAGAATAAAAAAACCCGCACAGGCCTTGAGCCGTATGCGGGATTTCCGTTTTCAATCCATGCGAATGTGACAAGGCCATCCCCTTTCCACGAGGATAAAGCCGGTCGTTCAGGCAGGTCTTCTGACTTCCCCCCTCTTCCGGCGGCCTTCCCGATCCTTTCTCAGAATCAGTGGCGCATGTTGCCGGAAGAGTTCCTTTATATAAAGAGGGTTTACAGCGGCGGGCCCGTCCCTGACTCTCACAGGGTTCCCTTTTGGCGTTTGCCAAATACCTGAACGCTGAATTTTTAAGGGATAGTAGTGTGTCGAACAGGCAAAGTCAAGACAAAGGTGTAAACGGTGTTTTGCAATGGCCGAGTGCTGCCAAGAGTCCCATCAACAGACCGGCAGATGCCGCAAAACATTGGCTGACTCTGCAATGGTGACAAATCAGTACTGGGTCCGGACCGGATTGCGGGGTGACGGCCGGATATTTTGTGCTATGGCCGGATTTCTATGGGTGTTCCGACCTCAACCCTTTCCCACACCTGATCCATTTCGGCGTTTGTCAGGGCGATACAGCCATTTGTCCAATTGAATTTCTGGGATAACCATGACAGCCAGCCGAAGCCGTTTTTCTGACCATGAATCATGATAGAGCCGCCAGGATTGACACCAGCTTCTTTCGCGCGCTTCCTGTCATGGTCATTTGGATATGAAATATGAATCGCTTTGTAAAATGCACTGTCACTTTTTTTATAATCAAGAATGTAATGGCCCTCAGGTGTCCGCTCATCGCCTTCCTTGATTTTATGCCCCTTGGGATTCGCCCCAAAGACAATATGAAACGAGGAAAGTGTTTTGCCGTCTTTTATCAGGTAAAGTGCTGACTTTGATTTGACCACCAGAGCCGAATCAACTCGTTCAGCGCAAAATACTATGGATGGAATCCAAAATAAAAGAATGAAGACCGAAAATTTCATCGCACGCTCACATTGAAGGTTTTGATTAACCGAAACAGCCGCACAAACCATCAGCCGCCGTAGCGTTTAATCGGCCGGATGGTTTCGCAATGCCAGACGGCGGCGATCAGGGCACCCATGGCCGGGGACATATCGGCGGGGTAACGCCCCTTGTGGTTTTTGTCGTTCAGGCACCGTGAGACCTCCTCACGAAGTTCTGAAGTCTCCGGGCTGTCCGTTTCGGGCCAGACCATGGAGGAAGAGGACAGCACGCTGGCCAGTTTGTCCAGACGGTCACGGCCCACGTGTAGGTTGGCTCCGAAACGGAGGATCTTGGGTTCTTCCCTGTCCCAGCCCGGTTCATCCCGGAGGAAAAAACCGTCCACGGGAACAGCCTGGTCCCTGACCGCCTGAACCAGATCGCCACGGCCATTTTTAGCCCAGAATATCAGCTGGGGCGGGGTGAAGGTGTTTTTCGGGGGACGCCGGTCCTGGCTGAACACCTTCTTTTTCCTGAGAAAAGAGGGATCTTCGTACAGGGTTTTGGCATCTTGGGCCACATGGTCGAAAGAGATGTCACGGATCTCCGTCACATGGTACTCCCGTCTGGCGTTTCTCAGCACCTTTTCGACGACGACGGCCCGGCATTCCTTTTTTTCGTCGTCGCAACAGATTCCCGCATAATACATGGCCCTTCTCCCGGTCTGGTTCGTTGGCTTGAAAAGACGTTATTGTAATGCAACAGGACCGATTGGAAAAGGGCTTTCACACCATGGCCCCTGAAAAAAAGGCGGCCCAAGAAGGGCCGCCCGAAACTCACGATGATCTGTTTCTTATCTGCTAACCAAAAGCTTCCTCGGAAACCTCGATGGCGGCCCGGCTCGTTTTCAGGATCGCGTTCATTTTGCCCATGGAAACAGGCAGGATGCTTTCGATGAAAAATTCGGCGGACTTCATCTGACCGATGTAGAAATCCCTGTCCTTTTTCGCCGATTCCACTTTTTTCGAGGCCACGTTGGCCCGCCACAGCAGCAGCCAGGCCATGATCACGTCACCTGTGGCTTCGAGGAAGGGATGGGCAAAGGCGAAGGCGCTCATCACGTCGGCACTCATGGCCTTTTTCCCCATGTGCATGGCGGTTTCTCCGAGTTTGGCCAGGGCGTCGTCCAGGTCCTCGCCCAGATCTTTCAGGGCGTCGCTGGCCTTGGCTTCGGCCGTGACTTTCTGGATCTCGGCGAAAAGATCCATCACGGGTTTTCCTTTTTTCATGCCGAGCTTCCGACCCAGGAGGTCCATGGCCTGGATGCCGTTGGTTCCTTCGTAGAGCATGGTGATCCGGGAGTCACGGAGAAGCTGGGCCTGGGGGTATTCCTCGATGAACCCGTAGCCGCCGAACACCTGGACGCCGTGGGAACATACGTCGAAGCAGCGGTCCGTCACGTAGCCTTTGGCCACGGGGATCAGGACGTCCACGATGCCCTGGAGCCGCTCTTTTTCCTCGGGCGAACCGGCGACCTTGGCCAGGTCGGTCATGTAGGACAGGTAGTACAGAAGGCTCCGCATCCCTTCCACGTAGACTTTCATGTTCATGAGCATGCGGCGCACGTCAGGATGCTGGATGATGGGAACGGCCTGGGGGTTCTTGTCCATCATGGTCATGAGGTTGGCGCCCTGGATTCTCTGTTTCGCGTAGTTCACCGCGTTCATGTAGGACGAGGAGGCCAGGGAGAGCCCCTGGATTCCGCAGTAGATACGGGCTTCGTTCATCATCTGGAACATGGCTTTCATGCCCTTGTTCTCTTCGCCCAGAAGGGTTCCGATGCAGGCACCTTTGGCCCCAAGGGCGAGGGAACAGGTGCAGTTGCCGTGGATGCCCATCTTGTGTTCGATGCCCGTGCAGACCACATCGTTCATCTCGCCCAGGCTGCCGTCGTCGTTGATCCGGATCTTGGGAACGAGGAAAAGGGAGATGCCCCGGGTTCCGGCGGGAGCGCCTTCGATGCGGGCGAGAACCGGGTGGATGATGTTTTCCACCAGGTCGTTCTCGCCGGCGGAGATGAAGATCTTGTTGCCGGTGATCGAGTAGGTTCCGTCGGGGTTCTTCCTGGCCGTGGTTTCCAGGGCCCCCACGTCGGAACCGGCGTTGGGTTCGGTGAGGAGCATGGTTCCGCCCCATTTGCCGGAATACATGTTCCGCAGGCACTGGTTTTTCTGCTTGTCCGTGCCGAAAGCCTCGACGAGGTTGGCGGCCCCGTGGGTCAGGGCCACGTACATGAACATGGCCATGTTGCCGCCGTTCAGGTATTCGGTGGCAGCGCTGGCAAGGACATGGGGCATGCCCTGTCCTCCCCACTCGGGTTTTTCCGTCATGGCGATCCATTCACCATCCCGGTAAAGCTGCCATATTTTCTGGAATTCCTCGGGAACTTTCACCTGGCCGTTCTGGAACTCACACCCCTTCTGGTCCCCGATGGCGTTGGTGGGCAGCACCTCTTTCAACGCCAGGTTCCGGGCCTCGGACACCACCATGTCCATGGTTTTCCGGTTGAATTCCGCATAAACGTCATGGTTGCCGAGTTTTTCCACTTCAAGCTGTTCGTGGAGTACAAAGTCGATGTCCCTTCTGTCTGCGATCAATTGCGCCATGTTTCTTTTCCTTTTGTGTTGGTGTGAGATCCCTATGGAAAACCTGTGATTCCCCAAGCCCTTCTTATGCCTTTAACGTTAACGTCAATATAAAGTTAAAGCCAACTTTAATTATATGAACTGGATTTGTCAAGGGGAAAGACGAGGTGGGAAAAAGGTGTTTTTCGAGCGGAATAAACCGGAGTTTTCGTTGCTTTCGGGATCTCTGCCGATGGTTAAAACGATCCCGAAAGCAATGGTGATGATGTCCGTTTTTTAGATAACGAGCCACGAAATGCGGCCCGAACAAACAAACTATAGCACGAACCGGCTGACCATCTCGTTGAGGCGGACTGCGAGGCGGTTGAGGTCCTCGGAATTCAGGGTGACATTCTGGCTGCTCAGGGTCATCTCTCCGGCCGCCTGAGTCACTTCGCCGATATCGTCGGCGATTCCCCGGGTCATGGAAAGGTTTTCATCCATCATCTCGTTGATCTGGCGGATGCCCTGGGATGAGCCGATGATGCTGGAGGCGATTTCCTTCGTCGTTCTGTCCTGCTCTTTCATGGAGGTGGAAATGGACACGATGATATCGTTGATGGTGGTGATGACCTCCGAGATCTCCCGGATCTGGTCCATGGTTTCCCGGCTTGTTCGCTGAACGCTTTCGATCCTTGCGTTGATCTCTTTGGTTGCCGCCGCTGTCTGCTGGGACAGGGTCTTGATTTCTCCGGCCACCACGGCAAAGCCCCTTCCCGCCTCCCCGGCCCTTGCCGACTCGATGGTGGCGTTCAGGGCCAAAAGGTTGGTCTGGTAGGAAATGGCCCGGATCGTGTCGATGACCTTGCCGATATCAAAGGCTGCTTTTTCCAGCTCCCCTATCTTCGAACTGGCGCTTTCCGCCTGGGTCACCGCCGTCTCGGAAATATTCCGCGCCTTGTCCGTGCTGCGGGTGATTTCGCCGATGGTGCTGCTCATTTCTTCGGTGGTGTGGGTGATCAGGCCCATGTTGTCGGCGGCCTCGTGGATGGTTCCGGCAACCCGGGTGATGTTCTCGTTCATTTTCCGTGAGGCGTTGGAAACATAGCTTGATTTTTCCGACGTCTTTTCCGCACCGGCCATCATCTGAACCGAAATATCGGAAAGGGACGACGACGAGGCGGTCAGTTCCCCCACACCGTCCCGTATGCCGGAAAACATGGTGTTCAGATGGGTCACCATGTCGTTCAGGGCTTCAGCCAGGATGCCCACCTCGTCTTTGCGGTTGATGGACAGATGCTGGGAAAGGTCACCCTGGGCCATTTTTCTGGCGAAGTCAACGGTCTCCACAATGGGGCCGGTAATACCCCGGGTGATGATCACCGACAGGGCAAGGCCGACGGCCACGGCGATAATTCCAATGAAAAACGCCAGGTTCGCCCGGCGCCCGACCATTTTTTCCGAGCCTTTCATCTTTTCGTCCGACTCTTTCTGGGCGTTGGCGCTCAATGTTTCAACCACGGGTACGATCCGGTTCACCGACTCCTGCATCCGTTTCGTCAGTCCCGCGATTTTCGTGTCCACCTCCACCAGGGTGTCGAAGGCCTTGATATAACTGTCCAGGCTCGCGGTGACCATATCGATCAGTTCCTGGGCCACTTTGGACACCTTGATGGCTTCCAGCACGGTGGTCACGGCTTTCTTAGTCCCTTCCACGTAGGCCGGATCTCCTGTCATCAGGTAGTTTTTCTCGTTGTAGCGGATGTCCAGGCTGTAGGCCCTGGCCCCTTTGAAATTCGACGATGTCACCGTGGATTTCACCTCGGTAAGTATGGATTCAAGGGCTCTGTAATCTCCGATACCCGCGCCCTGTCCCTTGGCGTAGACCCGGCCGATACCCTCCCGGTACGCAGGAAGCATGGTGACCACCAGGTCCGCGACCATTTCCTGGACCGGCGTATTCCTGGATAATTCGGCCGCCCGGGCCATCCGTTCCAGGCTTTTGGCGATTTCCGGCTTCAGGCCGGCGTTCTTTGTGATGATGTACTCCGCCTGGAGTTTTTCAAGCACAAGAAGCTCGTCGTAAATGGCTTCCACGTCGAGGATACTGATATCATCCATGAATTTGGCCACCGAATCGTTGAACTCTTTCTTGAGTCCCGATTCCTCATCCAGCCCCTTGATTTTCATGGCCTCCACCACCTGGTTGAAATCGTCCAGATAGGTTTTCGCGTTCTTCTGGACCTCCCGGACCTGTTCCAGTGCCTGTTCGTTGTCCGTGTCGTCGGCCAGTTCCTCCACGACCTTCGCTTCAGCCATCAGGTCTTCCATATAGCGGTGGAGGTTTTTCTGGTGGTCCAGCTTCAGCAGTTTCATGAAACTGTTTTCCTCGGTCCTGGCCATCAGCATGTACATCTTGATCCGGTTGGAACGGTCGCTGATGGACTGTTCCACGTCCAGGAGATCCCTGAAATTTGAAATGGTGTACCGGACCGAATAGTGATAGAGAAACATGACCAGGATAAACAGGCCGAGAACCGAACCGAATCCCCCGATGAGTTTGGGGCCGAGTTTCGCATTGTCGATGGCCTGGATGAGCTGCCCCGTTCGTTTGAGGGACATCAGATAATCGATGACTTTTTCACTTGTTTTCTTTGCGGATGTCCATGTCGCCCGTGTTCGTTGAACAAACTTCTGCCTGTCGAAATTCTTCAGAAAAGATACCATAGCCATCCTGTAAGCCTGGGCCTTGAGATCAGGGACATGTGTCGCGGATCTCCAAAACCGCGGAGATGAGGTTGATGACAGATATGAATCACTGCTGCGTTTAGGAAACGGTTCTGACCACTGGAATATTTTCTTGCCGATCTTTTTTGAAGGTATGGTAACATGGTTCATGTGAAACATCAATTTTAAAAATGGTGATGCGGCCCACTGAAAACACTGAAGTCACTGGCATTCCGGGTGGTTTGCATGGAACACAGCTTGAAAACAGAAGGGTTTGATCCCCAGGATGAGGAGAAAGCCATGGCAGATCTCAGCCGCCGTCGGTTCATCTGTTCGGGAATCGGTTTTTTCGCATGGGCGTCTTCCGCGAACGCATTTGATTTCAGCACCTTCCGAAACAGACTCCTGGGTTCCGGCCCTTCGGACATCACAGGGACTGTCGCACGGAACGACGCCCCGAAAACCTTGTGGAAATGGACAAGAGAAGCTTTTTCATACACCCCCCTGGACGGAGACAAAGTCCAGTGCCAGATCTGCCCGAACCAGTGCGTTCTGGACCATGGAGACCGAAGCGTCTGCCGGTCCAAGGTCAACCACCATGGCGTTCTCTACACCCTGACTTACGGCAACCCCTGCGCCGTCCACGTGGACCCCATTGAAAAAAAACCGCTGTTCCACTTCATGCCTGGGTCTCTATCCTTTTCCATCGCCGCCGCCGGCTGTAATTTCCGCTGCCTCAACTGCCAGAACTGGGAAATCTCCCAGGCCAGGCCCCATGAGGTTCGTCATGTCGAACTTTTCCCGGACGCGGTGGTAAACGAAGCCATAAAAAACCGTTCCGCCTCCATCGCCTACACCTATTCGGAAGCCACCGCCTTTTTCGAGTACATGCTGGACACATCCAGGATCGCCAGGAAAAAAGGCGTCTCGAACCTTTACATCTCCAATGGCTACATCAATGAAAGCCCCCTGGCTGAGCTGTGCAAGGTCCTCGATGCCGCCAACATCAACCTGAAAGCTTTCAGCGACGACATCTACCGGAAACTCATCGGGGGGCGCCTGGCCCCCGTGCTGGAAACGCTGAAACACCTCAACCGGAAAAAAGTCCACCTTGAAATCACCAACCTGGTGGTTCCCGGTTATACCGACGATCCGGAGATGGTCAAACGGATGAGCGGCTGGATTTTGAAAAACCTGGGACCGAACCACCCCCTGCATTTTTCCCGTTTCCACCCCATGTACAAACTGGACCGGCTGGCCCCCACCCCGGTGTCCACCCTGGACCGCTTCCGCACCCTGGCCATGGCCGAGGGCATACGCTACGTGTACATCGGAAACGTTCCGGGCCACGAGGGTTGCCACACGTTCTGCCACAATTGTAAAAAGAAGATCATTCACCGGGACGGTTTCACTGTCCGTGACTTCCGCATCAAAAACGGAACCTGCCCATTCTGCGGAACCAAGATTCCCGGCGTGTTTCCGGCGTGAAAGGTCAGGTCCTTCCATGAAATCTCTCCGCATCGTGTTCCATGACGAATTCCTGGTGTTTCGCAAGAAAAGACAGGACCTCGAGGTCGACTATCCGCTCACCCGAATCGCCCCGGTGAAGGACATCCTGGAGGCTTTGGGTGTTCCACATACGGAAGTCGGAGCCCTGGTCTCGAACAGAAAGAACCTGGGTTTCGAATCCCGCCCTTCTCCTGACCACCCTCTTTTTGTGTTCCCTGTCCCCAGACCGTTCGACATCCGAAAGGCAAGTTTCCTCCGGCCCAGACCCTTTCCGGTCTTCCGGTTCCTTGTGGATGAAAATGTCGTGAAACTGGGGACTTTCCTGAGAATGCTGGGATTGGACACCGTCTTTTATCCGGGAGCGACAGATTCGGAGATCGCGGACATCGCGAAAAAAACAGAACGGGTGGTTCTTTCAAAGGACATCGGTCTTTTCAAAAGGAAGGCTATTGTTTACGGAAGGTATGTTCGGGCCGTCCACCCCGTGGACCAGGTCCGGGAAGTGGCGGATTTTTTTGACCTGGAAAGGCCTTTCAGGCTTTTTTCAAGATGTCTGGTCTGCAACATGCCCCTTGTGCCTGTTTCAAAATCAAGCATTCTCCATCGTCTCGAGCCGAAAACGAAATTGTATTTCCATGAGTTCAGCCTGTGCCCGGCCTGCGACAAGATTTTCTGGAAAGGCTCCCACCATGAGCACATGATGGATGTTCTTGAATCAATCCCGTGACACTTCCTCTTTCAGTTTCTTCTGAAGGGACTCGAACAGGGCCTTTTCCTTCATCTTGCTTTCCAGGGTAAACGCCTTGACCTTGTCCTCATAAGCGTTTTTCGACTTTTCCTGGAATTTCCTGATCTCGTCTTCCATCTTCGTTTCTTTGACTTCCCGTGAGATCTCCTCGATTTTCCGGTGATCCTCAATGACCAGGTTCACGGTTTCGAAAGGACCGTCCACCATGTTGAGGATTCCAAGGGCTTTCAGATCGTTGCTGATCCGGGTCACCCGGTCGATGTTCATGCCGAGGAGTTCGCTCACATCCTTGAGAGAGGGTGTCATTCTTTTTTTGAACTCGATGACCCGAATGGCCGAGACAAGCACATGGGCTTCTTCGTAAAGACTCATTTTTCGCATAAACCACCTCCCCTTAAAAACAGGCCGACGCATTGTCCGAGCATTCGTTTATCTGTTCGGAAAATTTGAAAAATATTTATCAAATCTGCATATGGGGCGCAATTCAATTTTTTTATCCTCGGACTTTTACCGGGTCCGCCTTCTGTTTTTCAGCGGCGATGGTGATAAAGATTGCATGACCTTTCGTTTGGACGTAAGGTAGCTATAAAAAAACATCCGGAGGCTGTTTATGGATCTTACCTTTACGAAAATGGAAGGGCTTGGCAACGACTTCGTCATGATCGACGACAGGAAAAAGACCGTATCTTCTGTCATCTCTTATGACAAACTGGCCCGGACACTCTGTGACAGGCGGTTCGGCATCGGAGGCGACGGCCTTATCGTGGTTCTCGAATCATCAACCTGCGATATCCGCTTCAGGGTTTTCAACTCCGACGGCAGCGAAGCCCAGATGTGCGGCAACGGCATGCGCTGCCTGGCCCGCTACGTGTACGAAAAAGGAATGCTCGATAAAACGGAAATCACCGTGGAAACCCTGGCCGGCGTCATCGTTCCAAGGTTGAACCTCGACGACGAAGGCCGGATCGTCTCGGTGACCGTGGACATGGGGCAACCTGTGCTTGACGCGGAAAAAATCCCCTTCATCCCTTCATCGAAGGGCGGTTCTGTCCACACCATCGACACATCTTCCGGCCCCGTGTCTTTCACCGCCGTTTCCATGGGCAACCCCCACGCGGTGATTTTCGTGGACGACATCTCCGTCGCGCCCCTTCTTGAAACCGGCCCTGTGGTGGAAATCCACCCCGCCTTTCCCCAGAAAACCAATGTGGAGTTCATCCAGGTTCTTTCCGATTCCGAAATCAAAATGAGGGTCTGGGAACGGGGAGCCGGTGTGACACTTGCCTGTGGAACAGGCGCCTGCGCCGCCGTGGTGGCTTCGGTGCTTAACGGAAAAACCGGGCGGACCGTGACTGTTCATCTGGACGGCGGGGACCTTTCCATCACCTGGGACAAAGAATCGGGACACATCTTCAAAACCGGCCCGGCCCGAACCGTTTTCCAGGGCATGATCCAGATCGGATGACCCTCCTGACGAATTCAGGTTGTGCGTGACGCCCTGATCCGGAAAGTCACCCGTCTTTCCGGATCAGAGACGTTCAATCCAGACACAAACGTTCCCTCCGCATTCCTTTTCATTGCCCAAATCCAAGAGATCTGACATAATAATGGCCTTTAATCACCACGTCTTCAACGTTCAATAACGTCACCCTGTCTTCATTATTATATAGCCGTTTTCAAGGAGGACCTGTCATGGTTCAAAAGAAGAAAACCGTCGAGGAAAAGCCCGAATGCGGCTGCCCCCACACGCCAACCCTTTCCAGCCACAGGAAAACCGTCAATGTGGCCATTCAGGGCGGGGGCTCCCATGGGGCCTTTGCCTGGGGTGTGATGGACCGGTTCATCGAAGACGGACGCCTGAAGATCGACGGCCTGTGCGGCACCAGCGCCGGTGCCATGAATGCCGTGGTGTTCGCTTATGGCAACATGATGGGGGGACCGGAAGGGGCGCGGCAGGCCCTTGAGGATTTCTGGAAAAAGATCAGCGACACCGGGGCCATGTACAACCCCATTCGCGAAACACCCTGGGGCAGATGGCTGGGCCGCCTGATGCCAGAAAATTCCTGGGCCTTCCATATGTTTGACATCACCAGTCGGATATTTTCCCCCTACCAGTTCAACCCGATGAACATCAATCCCTTAAGGGATATCCTGAAGGACTGCGTGGACTTCGACGTTCTCCGGCGCTGCCAGGACACGAAACTTTTTATCAGCACCACCCGGGTCAGGTGCGGCAATGTCCGTGTGTTCACCACCGATGAAATCACCCTGGACGTGGTCATGGCCTCGGCCTGCCTTCCCCAGCTGTTCCAGGCTGTGGAAATCGACGGGGAACATTACTGGGACGGTGGCTACATGGGCAATCCGGCCATTTTCCCTTTGTTTTACAACACAGACACCCGGGATGTGTTGGTGATCCACATCAACCCCCTGGAACGGGACACCCTGCCCACCGACGCCGAAGACATCATGGACCGTCTGAACGAAATCACGTTCAACTCGTCCCTGATCCGGGAAATGCGGGCCATCGCCTTTGTCACGAAGCTCATCGAGGAAGACTGGCTGAAAGAGGAATTCAAGAACCGCCTGAAAAAAATCCTGGTGCACTCCATCCGGGCCGACAGGGTCCTGGCCGACCTCAAGGTGGCCAGCAAGTTCAACAATGACTGGGGTTTCCTGACCGATCTTCGGGACAGGGGGCGGGATACAGCCGACCTGTGGCTCAAAGAAAACTACGACCGGATCGGAGTGGAATCCACCGTCGATCTGAGACGTGAATTCCTCGAAGTGGGCGGCGATTCCTCCAGGTAGTGGACAGCATGCCGATAATGCCTTATGTTCATCGAAATATATGAATCACAGGTGACAAGGAGACGAAGATGAGCGATACACACACCCTGGTCTGCGGGAGCTGCGGGGCCGTGAACCGGATCCCGTCTGCCAAACTGGCGGACAAGCCGATCTGCGGGAAGTGCAGGAAACCTTTTTTTCAAGGCAAGGTCCTTGAGTTGGCGGGAAGTTCTTTTCACCGACACATCGAAAAGACAAGCCTTCCGGTGGTGGTGGATTTCTGGGCACCCTGGTGCGGCCCGTGCAAAATGATGGCCCCTGTGTTTCTTGATGCGGCCGCCAAACTCGAACCGCGGGCCCGGCTGGTCAAACTGAACACCGAGGAAGACCAGCGTACAGCCGCCCATTACCATATCCAGAGCATCCCTACCCTGGTCCTGTTCAGGAACGGGAGGGAGGCGGCACGAAAATCCGGGGCCATGGACCTGAAAAATCTCCTGGCCTGGGTGAACGGTCAGTTGTGAGGTAATTTTAATTCAGGGACAAGACAAATTCGGTGCCGCCTGACCCGTCACAGGACAAGCCGCCTTGAACAGCCGGGCAACGGCCGGTGTCTCCGGGGCATGGCGGGTTAGCTCCGTGGCAATGGACGCAGGGTGTGGAAGACATGGAAAGTGAAAATCCGTAAGTTTCAGAAAAGATCTTCATTCGCAGAAGATCCGCCCCTTTGCCCCCGGCGTTGAAATCGAACGGTTTCCTGGTTGAATAGGCAATCTGGGACTGTGTCGGATAAAATCCCTCGAAAATTCGGGCCTGTTTGTCTTTGGCTATTCCTGTTCCATAATCTCTGACTGTGATGTTCACCAAACGCCCCTGTTCCCTGACCGCCAGATAAACCAGGCCGTGATCGGGGGTGTTCTCCACGGCGTTACGAATCAGACCGTCGATGATCTTAGCCAGGATTTCCCGGGGCATGTGGATGGTCCGTGTTTTTTCAAAACATGTTTCAATGCGCAGCAGCCTGTGGGCAAAGCCGGATTTTAGGGTCTCCAGGCGCTCCTCAACAAAATCTGCCGGGTCCAGATCCTCTCCATGAATGTCCCGTGGTTTGAACAGACCCTCGATATGCTGCTTCAAACGGCCCACCACCTCGCCCTTCCCCCACTCCCTGGCGGCAAGCACGGCCAGGAGATCGGCACACTGATCGAGCAGGAGACCCACCATGGCCTGGGTTTTTTCATCTTTTCCCCCGATGATGTCAGACACCTCCTCCTTGATGTCCATCAGCCGTTTCATATGTCGCCGGGCCATGTCCGTCAGGGGTTTCCAGTTTTCTTCGGGCACCGGCGAAAGTTCCTCCTCGAGCAGGTTCAACACCTCGGCAAGAACGGTCAACGGCGTTTTCAACTCATGGGACAGGTGGTTGATGGCTTTGTCCTTGGCTGTGTTCAGGGATCGCACTTCCCGGTAGGCTTTCCTCAGGTCTTCCGCGTAACGGAGATTCTCGATGGCAAGGGCCACGGTTCCCGCCAGGGTGGACAGCCTCTCCACATCAGAATCGGTAAATTTTCCTTCCTTGCGGTTGATGGCGCAGAGAACCCCGATGATCCTGTCCTCGGCAAACACCGGGACCTCCACCAGGTTCCGGGTCGTGTATCCCAGCTTTCTGTCCCGTTCCAGGGCCGGTCCGTCCTGGGCAATCTCGTTCTGGATCACCGCCTGGCCCGTCCTGATCACCTGGCCCGCCACCACCTCATCCAGGGAAAACCGCAGATCCCTCAGCCGGCGTTCCCGATCCGGGTCGTCGTAGGCGATTCCGGGAAGGAAGAGTTCCTCCTTTTCCCTGTCGTACAGCACCACAAGCGCCCCTTCCGTTGAGAGAAGTTTCCGGATTTCCGATCCGATGAAACCAAGCAGGTCCTCCAGGTAGGCGAATTTCTGGAGAGCCCTGCTGATTTTCAGCATGGAGACCGTCAGTTCGTGGGCTTTCTTTTCCCGGGTGATATCCTGGAGGGTTTCCATGGCCCCGATGATGTCACCGCGGCTGTTTTTAAGTGGAGAGGCCGTGAAGAACAACCACCGCCCATCGTCGCCAAGAGCGGGAAAAAAATCCTCGGCTTCGATGGCGCCGGGTTTCACGGCAGACATCCTGTATTTTCCCGGATAATGATTTTCAAGATCCTCGGGAAGGCCTGCGTTCAAGGCTTGTAGAATCACATCCGCCATCACCGGCCTTTGTTCAGCGTAGAACGCTTTCCACTGGTTCCGCGTGCCCACGATGGCATGGGCCTCGATTCCGGTCAGCCGTTCGCAAGCCTTGTTGAAATGGGTGACCACATGATTTTTATCAATGACAAAGGTTGGAATGGGCGTGCTCTCCACCATCTGGGCCAGAAGGTCGGCCCAGGAAAAATCCGGATTATTGGCGTTATCGGTCATGTTTTTTCATCCTGTTCCGGGGATGTTGAAATCGACGATACCCTTGACGGGTCAGTCTTCATGGATTTAGAGAAAAAACCTTTTTCAGCCCATGACATTCATGGGCAGAGTTCAGATGGAACACGGCGCGAATTTTCGCAAACGGAGGATTGTTAAAACGTCAAAAAGCCAGTGCCTCTGTTTCACGCCAGGGCACTGGCTTTATCTATGCCTGAAAACCTTCGGGAAATCAAAGTAAAAGATCGTGTGACGACCGGCTCTCAGGTGCTCCCACAGGTGTTTCTCAGACGGAATAGCTTGATCTTATCTGATCAGGTAAAAATCGGCTGGGTCTGCATGGCGAACGCCATGTCCCCTTCGATCTGCATCGCGCCGCTCATGAACAGGTTCACGGGATGGGCCTGTTTGTTGGCGATTTTCGCGGAATCTTCCACTTTCATTTTGAACGTGCAGTTGGGAGAGGCGGAACCGTTGCAAACCGTCTGGATATTGAAAACGCTGCCGTCGTTGTTCTTCAGCTCGGCTTTGAAGGTTCCCTTGAGAGATTTCAGGGCGTTGTACTTGACTTTGGTCAGGTCCTGCTGGATACCCAGAAGCATATCGAGGTTCTGTGTGGCGATCATTTTCTGAAGATCATCCTTGCTCAGGGCAATTTTGACCATGGGGTTGTCGAGGGTTTCGGTTTTGACGGTGAAATCCTTGCCGTCTTTCACGATGTAGCTGTAAACACCTTCACCGGTCACATCCACAACAAGGGTGAACTCGGTGCCTTCGAGTTCCGCGAGCCTGCCGCCTTTTTCGATGCCTTCTTTGGCAAGACGGGGGCTGAGGTCTGTGAGAAGGTCATTGATACTGATGTCGGCTGGTATGTTCTGCATTGTTGAATCTCCTTTAGATGTTCGTTGAATTTTTTTGATTTTTAAAACTAGACTGACATGTCAGTTTTAATATTCAACAAGCGTTAAAGTTTGTCAACAAAATTTTATCAGAAGGTCAAATTTAATGCCGGAAATCTGGGTTCTGGTGGAAATCGTTCAGAAGGTGGCAGGAATGACGGAGTTCCCGACAGGCGTCTTCAAGCTCGGCAGCCATGGCCCTTACGTCACAGCGTTCCTCTTTCTCCAGGATCGTTTCATAACGGCTGGTGATAGCATGAATCGTCATGGCGGATATGTTTGCCGCGGAGCCTTTGATGGAATGGAGGTCTCTGGCCAGGGTTTCTGGTGAAATAGCGTGGGTTTCTTCCATGAATTTCTGGGCGTAATCTTCAAAAAACTGGCAGAACTGATGGATGATATCCACATAGCCGTCCGCGTCGCATCCCAAACGTTTCAGACCGCCTGCCACGTCGAGACCTGGGAGTTTTTCAGGAAATCCCTCCACATTTTTCTGGGTCTTTCCCGCTTCCCTGGCGTCCCGGTTTTCCGCCTTTTCTTTATGCACATAGTTCCCCAGCACGGAAAAAAGTTTGTGGCGTTCGATGGGCTTGGAAACAAAATCGTTCATCCCCGCGTCCAGGCACCGTTCCCGGTCTCCCTGCATCACATGGGCGGTCATGGCGATGATGGGCAGTACGTCCGGACGGATGTTCATCTGGCCGCGAATGATCCGAGTGGCCTCGATGCCGTCCATCTCCGGCATCTGCACATCCATCAGGACTGCGTCAAACGTGTTTTCCCGGATCATCTCAAGGGCTTCCAGACCGTTGGACGCCCGGCTGACCTGGATCCCCTCCAGGAGGAGAATTTCGATGGCCACCATCTGGTTGATCGGGTTGTCCTCCACCAGCAGGACTTTCATGCCCTGGAATTCGTCGGTCCGTGAATGCCAGGTTTCTTTTGGAGCCGAATGGAGTTGGGGCCCATAGACCACCTGCATGACCGAATCAAGGATTGTGGAAGACTTCAAAGGCTTGGTCACGAGGGCGTCGACGCCTTTCCTGCCCAGGTTTTCCAGGTCGGACTCGGTTTTCGGAGAGCCGAGCAGAATCACCGGAAGGGCCAGCTTTCCCTGGTCTTTAAGAATTTTCAATTTTTCGAAATGATCCGTCCCAAGGGATTCCTCGTCCATCAGAAGAATCTGGAAAGCCGGTTTCCCGTCGGCGGACAACCCTGAAGCTTCGAGCATGCCCATGGCCTGCTCGAAGCCGTCGGTCATCCGGCATTTCATCCCGAACATCGTGAGCATCCTGACAAGGACTTCCTGGAGACTCCTGTTCCGCATCACCGAAAGAACGGTCAGCCCCTTGACCGTCTTCTGGGAACCGATCATGTCCAGCACATGTTTTTTTTCATGATCACGCTCGAGAACCACATTGAAGCCAAAGGTGCTTCCTTTTCCCGGTTCACTTTCCACATGGATCGAACCGCCCATCATGGTGATGATCCGTTTGCAGATCGTAAGCCCCAGGCCCGTTCCCCCGTATTTTCGGGTGATGGACCCATCGGCCTGGGAAAAGGCGTCAAACAGGTTGAAGTTCTTGTAGAGGTCGATGCCGATTCCCGTATCGATGACGTCGAAAAAGAGCTCCACCGTGGTTTCGGTCATCATACCCCGCTTCACCCGGACGCAGATCTCTCCATGGTCCGTGAATTTAAGCGCGTTGCTGACCAGGTTGATCAGAACCTGCTGAAGCCTCAGGGAATCGCCTTTGACCGTCTCGGGAATATCCGACGCGATGTCCACGATGAACTCGATGCCCTTGGCGTGGATGGTTTCGAAGAACATGTCCGTGACCCCTTCCACGTATTCCCTGAGCCGGAATGGCTTGATCTCGAAATCCAGTTTGCCGGCCTCGATCTTGGAAAGATCCAGGATATCGTTGATGATACCGAGGAGCGACCGTGCCGATTTCCCGATGATTCCCAGATACTCGTTCCGCTGTTCCTGGGTGATTCCCCGGTTCATGGCCAAATCCGACATGCCGATGATGGCGTTCATCGGAGTCCTGATTTCATGGCTCATGTTGGCGAGAAACTGGCTTTTCGCCTTGGCCGAGGCATCGGCGATCTCTTTGGCTTTTTCCAGTTCCCTGTTGGCCTTCATCAGTTCGGTGGTCCTTTTTTCCACCCGGATTTCCAGCTCGTCCCTGATCCTGGTCAGTTCATCTTCGAACGCCCGGCGTCTTTCAATTTCCTCCTTGAGATTTTTGTTCAGATCGTTCAGTCTGGCCGTTCTGTCAAGGACCCGCTGTTCAAGCTCCGCGTTGATCTGTTTGGTCTTTTCCTTTTCGCTTTCCAGCTGCCCGTTGATGAAGAAATTTTTTCTGTCGAAAAACTCGATCATGTAGCAGGACGCCATGCCCACAAAGTTGGCGCAGATGAAGAAAAAATTATTGTTGATCATCACGGCCAGGGGCGCCGAGGTAAAGGTGATGGCGCAGAATTCATAGAGAGCGACCAGGAGCCAGCCGGCAAGAGTGGCCCAGATGAACCGGATTCTCCCGAAGGTGTAGAGGAACATGAAAACGATGATCAGCCCGGCGTAATAGGAATACGTCGCCGGAGGCGGGGTGATGACGATCATCGCGATGATGCCGCCTCCGGCCACGAAAATCAGGGAGACCAGGGTAAACTGGAGGAATCTCTGGAAATATGGGGTGTAGGAGAAAAGAATGACAAAGACCACCAAGGGAAGAAACACGCCAAGACGGATGAACAGCAACGGTTTGTAACCATCTGGAACCAGGAGAAAGTCAAGGATGCCGAACAGGGAGTAAAACACTCCGGCAAAGAAAACCACGGCCCTGATTTCGAACAGGTACTTGACGTTTTCATAGACGCTTCGGTTGTAAGATTCCTCAAGATGCGCCTGGTGACCCTGGAAAGAAAGGGTGAGGGAGTGCAGATTCATCCCCTCATCGCTCGGAATAAGCGGTGGAATTGTTTCTTCGGGTCGGTTACTCATGGAATCCCATTGTTGTCGTGTCTGGAATCGGCATCATAAGACATCTTTTTCATTGAAATTTTTTCGATACACAACCTATTTCACAGAGCAGGGGGAATATCAAGCTAAAAAACGGCTTGTAAACGGGACTTCAACAAAGCATGTTCAGGTCATGCCCCTTTCCTTTTTCACCATGTCGTATGCCTCCTGGATTTCTCGAAACTTGTCTGCCGCGAATTTGGAAAATTCCTCGGGAAGTCCTTTGGACGCGATCTTGTCCGGGTGATATTCACTGACCAATTTTCTGTACTGTGATTTCACGAACTCATCCGTATCGAGCCGGTCACAGCCCAGAATCGCGTAAAAAGCGTCCGACTTGTCAATGTAACGGGATTTCAGCTTCAGGTATTCCTCGGTCCTGTAATGGAATATGTGCACCGCTGAAAGAAGAAGGGTTTCCTCCTCGTCTGTCACCGTTCCGTCGGCCGCCGAAACACGGAGAAGCACGTCGAGCATGATTTCAAGAAAACGGGCCTGGGACTTGAACTGTTCGTAGAACTGGCCTGCAAACCCTTCGAAGGTCTCCGGTGAATCTGCGGCCGTCCTGAATATCGACATGGCCACTTTCCGGCTTTCCGAGTTCAGCTGGAGGTCTTTACGCATGAACCGGTCCACCGCGTCCAATTCACTGTCACATATTGTTCCATCGGCCTTGGCCATCTTGGCAAGCATGGAAAACGCGGCGACAAAAAAAGTCATCTGGGTTTGTTCGTTTTTTGAAAGCCGATTCCTTTCCTCGGAAAAACGGTCGGACGTTTCCTTAACGTCATAGTCGAAACTGTGACCGAAAACCGCTCCCGCCACAGCGCCCAGAGGGCCTCCCAGGGCGAAACCGATCGCTCCTCCGATAACTTTGCCAAACCAGCCCATAGATGCCCCCCGGATCGTTGGTTCAGCCGCGTATCTTCCGGCAAACCAGATGGTGATGCTCAGGAATTGAGTTTAATGATATCTGACTTAACACCATGTGTCCCGACCTTGTCAACACAGATATCACAAGCACCGGATAACGTTTTGACACTCCGGCTGTTTTTATCTATAATCCTGCGATTGATCCGACCTGAAGCTGGGGTGTCGATTCGGACAACCCGCAGCCCCATATGGCCGAAAAACCGTTGCAAATGTGATTGAACCGGCACCAGGACACGCGCCATGCCGCCTTATTTGAATTGGAACGACATGACAAACACCCATTCGAAACAGATCGCCGAAGTTTACGTCCAGGAAGTCGTCAAGTCCCTGGGTCAAAAAAACCTGGAAGCCCTGGACACCGTTCTTGGGTCTTTCAGAAACCAGAACGAACAGACCCGGACACGGATTCTTTTCGAACTCAGCATGGCAGACGACAAAAGTGTCCTTTTCGCAACGTCCAGGCTTCTTTCGGATAAATCTGGAACAGAGGATTTTCAAAGATCCCTGATGGACCTGCTTCTGGACAAAGCCAGAACCGACAGTCAGTTCATCGTTCCCTTCATCGACCATGCGGACATTGAGCAGCTGAAAGAAGCGGTCCCCCTTTTCGCCGCCTTCCTGCTCAATGAAACCGACACCCGCATCCTCAAAAAAATCATCCGGGCCATCGGGGAAACTGCTGAAAAATCCTGTGTGAACGTTATCGGCGACTTCATTTTTTACGATCATCCCGACCTGAAAAAGGAAGCCATCCTCGCCCTTGGAAAAATCGGAGGAACCCAGGCCCTTGAACGTCTCCGGTTCGCCAGCAGGACCAGCAAGGCCGACGACCTGCTCATGACCACACTCAGCCAGCTCGAAGCCAGTCTGTCCGCCGCCCAGACCCCTGACGCGCCTCCCGAAGAGCAGTTCGCCTCGAAACAGGACACGCTGGAACAGCTTGCCGAAGATTCCGATTTGGCCCGGCTGATCACCCAGCTGAATTCCCCTTCCCCCCTTGACAGGTTCCAGGCCATGAACGGCCTTGTCGAAAAAGGCGCCCGAGCCATTCCCGCGGTGATTGAGAGCATGGACGACAACCATCCGCCTTCTCTTGTCAGCGGCCTGACCATTCTGGGTAAAATCGGCAGTGAAGCGGCGCTTCCAGCCGCTCTCAGAATTCTCAACAACCGGCACCCCGACCCCAATGTCCGTTTCGCCGCCTGTGAGGCCATGGCCCGGCTTCCCATGCCCCATGCCCCACTGGCCCTGATGGACGGCATCACCGATCCCGAAGAACTGGTCCGTATCGCGGCGGCCGCGGCTATGAACAAGAATCCTTCGGACATTATGATCGCCGGCCTTAAAAGCATGATCGAAACAGCAGGGCGAAAATCCAAAAAAGCCATCATCACCTCCGCCATCATCGACAGCCATTCGGACATGCTGTTCAGGAAACTTCTGGACTCGGACGCTTTCGTGTTTCTCGCTTCGGACCATCTGACAAACAGCCATGAAAGCACCGTGGCCTTTTTCACCGACATTCTGGTCAGGCGGGGTTCCAAATCCCTGGCCATCACCATCCGGGAAAACACCAGGGCCAAACAGAACGACAACCCCATGACCATTTTCTGCGTGGATGAATCGGCCATCTGTCTCCGGCATTACATCAAGCTGTTCCACAACGCCGGTCACCATCCCTTTGGATTCGAAACACCGGGGGAAGCCCTGGCCGCGCTGAAAAAGAAAAAACCCGACCTAATCACCACGTCTTTCAACATTTCCGGGGTCCATGGACTCCATCTCGTGGAAAACATCCGGAACATCTATGGTAAAAGGGAACTGCCCATCGTGGTGATCACCAACCAGGGCGACCTGGCCGGCGCGGACGATTCACAGAAAAGGCTCTACGAAGTCCGGTGCCTCATGGATCTGGTGCTCCAGAAGCCCCTGGATTTCAGGGCCATCAAACCTTTTCTGGAAAAGCTGTCCCGGAGCCTGGGCGGGCGGGCATGAACCTCGTCGTTCTTTTTGAAAGCGATTTCATCCCGGGTTCCCACACCGCGGTTCTCGAAGGACGGCGGCTCCGTCATGTGAGGGACATCCACAGAGCTTCTCCGGGTCACACCCTGAAGGTGGGCATGCTCAACGGCCTGACCGGCCAGGGCCTGATCACGTCCATGGACAGGCAACGGCTCAGCATGGAGGTTTCACTGGACCTTGAACCTCCGCCTCCCCTTCCCCTGAATCTGGTTCTCGCCCTTCCCCGGCCCAAGGTCCTCAACCGGGTGGTGGCCGCCGCCGCATCCATGGGGGTGAAAAACATCTGGCTGATCCACGCGTACAAGGTGGAGAAAAGCTACTGGCAGAGTCCCCGTCTTTCTCCTGAAAACCTCGTGGCCCAGAGTATTCTCGGCCTGGAGCAGGCCCGGGACACGGTGCTTCCAGCCATCGCGGTCAAACAACGGTTCAAACCGTTTGTCGAAGACGAACTGCCCGCCATCGCGGCAGACACCCTGGCCCTTGTGGCCGATCCCTCGGGCGAGACGGTCCCTCCGGTGGATTTGACCACGCCGGTGACCCTGGCCATCGGCCCCGAAGGCGGCTTCATTCCCTATGAAGTCGACCTGCTGAAACGTGCTGGATTTACAGCCGTTCAACTTGGTCAGAGGATTCTCCGGGTGGAAACGGCCCTTCCCGCGGTGATCTACCGGCTGTTTTCTCCTTCCCTTCTCTGATCTCCTTAAAACCACTTGGCTTCATGCCTCTTTGTGTATATTATGTCGGAAAATCTTCGATCAGGATCCGAATCGACAGGCAGGCACATGAACAAAATCAAAAGCATGAACAACGACCATTCCAGAACGGGGAAAGATGAGCTTCTCGCCTGCCTGGAAATCGGCAAACTTCTCACATCTTCCCTGGATCACAGGACGATCTTCCAGCATATCATGAAACGGGGCAGCGAACTTATCAAGGCCCAGCACTGGTCCCTGCTGATCAAGGATGAAACCACCGGCGCTCTCCGGTTCGAGATTGTCGTGGGAGCCGACAAGACCCTGTTCGATCCCATCGTTCTGTGCCCTGACGAGGGCATCGCCCCCCATGTGGCCCGGACCGGCGTTCCCATGTTCGTGCCCGACGTGACCAAAGAGCCGCTTTTCAACAGCAAGGTGGACGAAAGAACCGGCTTCGTGACCCATTCGATCATCTGCATCCCCTTGGAAACCCATGGAAAAATCTCCGGGGTCATCGAAATCGTGAACATCGAGGACATGGAGTTCTTCAGCGAAAAGAACTATCCCATTCTCCAGATCCTGGCCGATTACGCGGCCATCGCCATCGAAAATTCCAGGACCCTGCGACGCATCGAAACCATGTGCATCACGGACGAGTACACCGGCCTTTACAACTCCCGTTACATGCACGACTACCTGGACCGTCACTTCAGCCATCCCCGAAACCTCTGCGGCAGCATTGCCGTGGTTTTTATCGACATGGACGATTTCAAATCCATCGTGGACACCCACGGCCATCTCCAGGGATCGGAAATTCTGAAACAGATCGGTCTCACCATCAAGGCCGCCCTTTCCGACACGGACATCCTGATCAAGTACGGAGGCGACGAGTACATCATCCTCCTTCCCGGACGGAACAACGAAAAGGCCTTTCAACTGGCGCAAACCGTCTCGGAGAAAATCAGCACCACAGCTTATCAGGTGGAAGACGGGAAAACGGTGCACACCACAGCCAGCTTCGGCATCGCTTCAGCCCCGGAAAACGCCACCGAGAAGAAAGAACTGCTGATCGCGGCGGACAACGCCCTTTTCAAAGTGAAAAGCAGCAGAAAAAACGGCATCTCTGTGGCCTGACCATGTCGAAACTTCTCGTCACAGCCGACATCCACGGCAGCCTGAGCGCCTGGCGTCGCATCCGGAAAATCCTGAAACCGGGAGATACCCTTGCCGTGGCAGGGGACCTGTTCGATACCCGCTACGGTGACCGTTCATCTCCGGATTACGATCCCGAACAGATCCGAAAGGAATTCCTCTGCCTTGGCCCGGAATCCATCGAAACCCATATCGTCTACGGCAACTGTGACGATCCGGGGTATCTCGACGACTTCCTGCCCCGGACCCATTTCGAATTTCAGGGCCACTCCTTTTTCCTGAACCACGGCCACATCTATCTCCCGGATCTTACAGACATCCATGTGATCATCGAAGGTCACAGCCACACCCCGCGTCTCGACACCCTGTTCGACATGGTTTTCCTGAACCCCGGCTCCCCGTCACGTCCCAGAAAAAGCGCACCGGGATACGCCCTGGTGGAAAACGGGGTGATTCACCTGCTGGAGCTCTCGAAGCACAGGGTCCTGGACACTCTGGACCTGAGCCAAGTTTCTACCGCCTGAGTCCGGTCACCGGGATCGTTCCCCTTTCAGGGTTTCCCCGTCGTAACCCCAGCCCCTGCAGGACGGCACGTCGATGAGGATCAGCTCCGAATCTTCTTCGGCCTGGATCACAAGGGGCCTGTCGATATCCGCACGGGCCTGGTCGTTCGTTCCCAGCCCCAGGCCATTCACGGTGACCTTTCCTTGGGTGAGATACACAAAAATCCTGCGGCCTTCGGTCTTTGCGTGCGCGACCTCCCGCCCTCCATCCAGGGAACAGCGGTAGATCGTGGCGTCTGTATGGAACGAGACGGTCTCCGGGATGTCCTGTCCCGAGGCCACGGGGAAAAGACGGTTTTTCCATTGTTCTTCCCGAAAGGACTTCTGGTCGTAGGAGGGGACCAGCCCTTTCTGATCCGGAAAAATCCAGATCTGGTGAAAATGAACGGGCCTTTCACCCAGGTTGAACTCGGAATGGGTGATCCCTGTTCCGGCGGACATGCGCTGCACATCACCCGCCCGGATCACGGTCCGGTTGCCCATGCTGTCCTTGTGGGTCATTTCCCCTTCCAGCACCACGGTGACGATTTCCATTTCCTCGTGGGGATGGGTGGGGAACCCCATGCCCGGCTGGACCACATCGTCGTTATAAACCCTCAGGGCCCCGAACTGGATGTTTTTGGGATCGTAGTAATCCGAAAAGGAAAACAGCCAGTAAGTCTGAAGCCAGCCGTAATCCGAAAAATGACGTTTTGACGCTTTAATGATCTCGATCATGGTTCCTCCTTCACGCCCGGGTTTTCCCCATCGCAACCCCCAATTCCAGCGCCCGCCCGTTCACCGACGGATCCTGGCCGGGGAATTTCCGATCCAGAACCTTCATCACCGATTCGGGCCGGACCAGGTCCGTGAGCCCCAGGACCACACCCAGCACGAAGATGTTATAAGCTTTGTCATGGCCCATGGCCTCTGTGACGGCCTGCTGCATGGAAAGTTCGATCTGGCGGCAGTCCACATTCTGGAGGGATGTCACATGGCGGCTGTCGGTGAGAAGGATGCCGCCGGGCCGGATCATGTCGTGGTACTTCATGTAGGCTTCCTGGGTGAGGCAGACCAGGATGTTGGGCTGGATCACCTTGGGGAAAAAGATCTCCGAATCAGAGACGATCACATCGCAGCGGGTGGCCCCGCCCCTGGCCTCGGGTCCGTAGCTCTGGGTCTGGGTGGCGTTCTTGTTCTCGTGGAGCACGGCCGCCTCGGCCAGCACGATGCCTGCCGTAATCACCCCCTGCCCGCCTGAACCTGAAAAAACAAGCCTCAATCGTTCCATCATGCCCCCCCTTCCCTGGCCGCCTCGATGACACGGTCGTATTCACGGCAGTATTCAGGCCGGTCCTCGTCGACAAAAATCCCGCGCCGGATCAGTCCATTGTCCGTTTCCTTATCCGAAGAAAGAGGCGCCGTGATGTCCTTGAAATGCTCCACCATCTCCGCCGCCGAGCCCAGCTGGTTGTGTCTGCCGAAATAGGTGGGGCACTGGGTCATGATCTCCAGCACGGAAAAGCCTTTGTGCCTGATGGCCTTCACCATCAGCTCGGTCATCTCCCGGACATGGAAGGTGGTGGTGCGGGCCACGAAACCGGCCCCGGCGGCCATGGCCAGGGCGGCGGCGTCAAAAGACCGGTCGATGTTGCCGTAAGGGGCCGTGGTGGCCTTGGTGTCCAGGCCGGACATGGGGGAAAACTGTCCACCTGTCATGCCGTAGACCTGGTTGTTCATGACAAGGGCCGTGATGTCCATGTTGCGCCGGGCCGCGTGGATGAAGTGGTTTCCGCCGATGGACAGGGCGTCCCCGTCTCCCATGGGCACGATCACCTGGAGTTCGGGACGGCTGAGCTTCACCCCGGCAGCAAAAGCCAGGGCTCGTCCGTGGAGGGTGTGCAGGGTGTGGACGTCCACATAGCCCGTGATCCTGGACGAACAGCCGATGCCCGACACCATCACGATGTCGTTCTTGGGGATAGCCAGCTGGTCGAAAGCCCGGAGCAGGCTGTTCAGCACGGTGCCGTGACCGCAGCCGGGACACCAGAGATGGGGAAAAAACCGTTGCCGGATGTAGTCCTTGACCGCCATGTCAGACCCCCTTTCCCTGGATCAGCCTCAGGATGTTCTGGATGTCCGTGGGGGTGATGAACACACCGTCCACCCGGTTGGCCAGCATCACCCGGTCCGGGTTGGACACGGCCCGTTTCACCTGGAGCAGCACCTGTCCCAGGTTCATTTCCACCACCACGATCAGCCGGGCGTTCTGGCATTTCTCCGCCACCATGGAATAGGGAAAGGGCCAGAGGCTCTGGAGTTCCAACAGCCCGATGCGCTCTCCCCGTGCCCGCCGGTGGTGAACCACGTGAAGGGCCGATCTTGCCGAACTTCCGTAGGATATCATCACAGTGCGGGCGTCTTCGAGAAAGTATTCTTTATACCGGGTGATCTCTTTCACATGGTGGCGGATCTTGTCGGTGAGATGCCGGATAAGGCCGTGAACCACCTTGGGATTGGTGCTGGGGAACCCCCACATGTCGTGGTACAGTCCGGTGACGTTGTACCGGTGTTCGCCGCCGAAATCACTCATGGGAAGCCGCCCGTCCTCCCGGGGAAGGTAGGGACGGTAATCCACCCCGGCCTTCACCGAGGTGCGGAGCCGCTCGATCACGGGAATGTCATCTTTGTCCGGCAGCACCACCTTTTCCCGCATGTGGCCCGTCACCTCGTCCAGAAGCAGGATCACCGGGGTCCGGTACGTTTCCGCCAGGTTGAAGGCGTCCACGGTCATCTGAAACAGGTCCTGGTGACTGGAGGCGGTCAGGGCGATGATGGCGTGGTCTCCGTGGGTTCCCCAACGGGCCTGCATCACGTCACCCTGGGCCGGGCCCGTGGGGAGCCCCGTGGAAGGTCCGCCCCGCTGGACGTTCACGATCACCAGGGGAATTTCCGCCATCACGGCGAAACCCAGCCCCTCCTGCATCAGGGAAAACCCCGGGCCGCTGGTGGCGGTCATCACTTTGTGACCGGTGAGGGAGGCCCCCACGATGGCGCAGACCGAGGCGATCTCGTCTTCCATCTGGATGTACTTCCCGCCGATTTTCGGCAACTTCCTGGCCAGGGTTTCGGCGATTTCCGTGGACGGTGTGATGGGGTATCCGGCGAAAAATTCAAGGCCGGCGTAAAGGGCTGCCTCAACTGTGACCTCGTTTCCCTGAAGAAAAGCCAGCGTCCCTGTCATGACCGGTCTCCTTTTTCTGTGTCCACAATGACCTCGATGGCCAGATCCGGGCATCTCAGTTCACACATCATGCAGCAGATGCAGCGTTCCGGGTAAGCGGCCCTGGCCTTGGCCCGTTCGTCCAGCTCCAGCACCTGTTTCGGGCAGAAATGAACGCAGATCCCGCATCCCTTGCACCAGGCCCGGTTGATTCTCAATTCCTGAAGCACCGGCTTTTTCCCCGCCTTCTCCGGCATAGTTCACCTCCCGTCCGATATCAGAAACCCAGGTCCTCGTTGATCAGGACCACGGTGATCCGCCCTTTGGGAAAACATTTTTCCGTGATCACCCAGGTGTTGCAGATCCTGTCCGGGCTGTTGCAGTCCGCACACACCGAGGTGGTGGCGCAGGGTGTCTTCTTGTCGAGCCGCATGGTGTTCACAGGAGCCGCGTAGTTTTTGATGCGGTTCATGGCGTCTTCGAGATCGGATGAAATCTTGTTCCGGCCCACCAGGATCAGCACCTGTTTCGGACCGAAGGTGATGGCCCCCACCCGGTTTCCGATCATGTCCAGGTTGACCAGGCAGCCGTCTTCGGTCACGGCGTTTGTTCCGGTTACGAAGAGATCGGTGAGAAGGGCCCTTCTCCGCCTTTCCAGCCCCTCTTCCGGGGAAAAGCTCTTGTCGTAAGTATCCAAAACCTCCAGGTCCTGGCTGTTTTTCAGGGCTTCGTACAGTCCGGTCTGGACAAAGGTCACCGAGCCTCCCCAGGCCACGCTTTTCACAGCGGATTTCGGAAGCCAGGACTCCATGACGAACTGTTTCGCCTCGGCGGCGTTTTTCACCACCTTTACGTTGAAATGATTCTTTTTAAGGGCGTCCTTCACAAGATCAAGGCGCTTGTTCCAGTAGTTTTCCATGGGATTTTCCATGTGATGTCCTCCATCCCCGATCCTCTTCGTTGCAGGCCGCAGGCGTATTTTTTCCGTTATGTCGGGTTATCGGCAGATAAACCAAAGCCGACGTTGGCATTGTGAGAAGCATTCCTGTTATACCCCAATGCCCGTGGAATGGCAAAAGGGAAGTCATGCAGGAAAAAGGGTAAAAACAAGTTGGCATGAACGGCACAATGAATTACAATAGACTACAAAAGAAACATTTAACCACAGGATGTGTATGATGACCAAAGTCATGTCTTTACGATTACCGGAAAATATCATGTCAGCCATACAGGAAATTGCCGTTCAGCGTAACAGAAAGCAGGCTGAAATCATCAGGGAGGCTCTCGAATGGTATTGTGAAGAAGCCGCCGATTACAGGATCGCCGTGGATCGTCTATTGAACCCGTCCGACAAGGTGATCGATGAGGCGGCTCTCCGCGAGGAGCTTGACTGGGATGTATAGCCTGACGTTTAAGCAGAGCGTGGCAAAGGACCTGAAAAAGATCGGAAAGGAAGAAGGCGAGAGAATCCTTTCGACCATCAAAGAGAAACTTCTGCCGGACCCCTCATCGGGTAAACG